>Ga0228535_1000131_pt1 | contig 239903 bp, 214 predicted proteins | sample SJ1metagenome_FD_168457 | JGI IMG/M metagenome (GOLD analysis project Ga0228535, IMG submission 168457) | Enriched culture of PCE-dechlorinating microbial communities from Ithaca, New York, USA - SJ1 | ecosystem: Engineered > Modeled > Simulated communities (microbial... > Unclassified...
GGCGGTTCTCAATCAGATGCCGCTTCTCTTTTAAGTTGAGGCCGAAATAATCATGCGCATATTCGGCCAGAACATGGAACTCGGTGTCGGTTAAAGCCGTCATAAAGCCACCCGCTGTCTTCAGTACTTGCCGAAATCCTGGTCGCTCAGTGAAGCCGGGCCGGGCGAACTGTATTTAACCCCTGACGCCCCGTTTGATCCTTGCTCAAGGCCTATCATACCCAGTATCTGCAGCAGATCCTGCTTCTGGGCCAGTTCCTTTAAAACGGCCATCACATCGGGACCGAAGTCCATAGCGTAGTGATTTTGAACCTGACGCTGCAGGTTAAACTTGCCCACCCGGGCTTTGAGCAATTCAGCCTGGGAGGACAGCTCTTCGCTGGCCGCGGCGCTTTCCTCGGCTGTGGCGGCATTGGCCTGAACCACCTGGGATATCTGCTCCAAACCCTGATCTATCTGTGATATGCCGACCGCCTGTTCGCCGGAGGCATCCGCTATATCGCCCACCAGGCTGGCTACCCAGCTTACGCTCTCTACAATCTGGCCCAGAGCCTGAGCGGTTTCGTGGGCTATCCGGGTTCCGGCTTCGGTTTTCTTTATGGAACCTTCGATCATTTCCGTGGTCTCGCGGGCGGCGCTGGCGCTCCGGGCGGCCAGGTTCCTGACTTCTTCGGCGACCACCGCAAAGCCTTTCCCGTGCTGGCCGGCCCGGGCCGCCTCAACCGCGGCGTTTAAGGCCAGGATGTTGGTTTGGAAGGCGATTTCGTCAATCACCTTAATGATCTTGGAAATGCTGTTGGAGGATTCGTTGATAGCCTCCATGGCTTCCACCATATGCTTCATCTGCTTGTTGCCGTCTTCGGCGTTGGTGCGGGCGCTCAAGGCCAGTTCGTTGGCCTGGGCGGCATTGGCGGCGTTCTGGTTGGTTTGAGCCGCAATTTGGGTTATGGAACTGGTCAATTCCTCGACCGAGCTGGATTGCTCGGCGGCGCCCTGGGCCAGAGCCTGGCTGGAACGGGCCACCTGCACCGAGCCGTCCGAAACCTGCTCGGCAGCCGTGTTTATATCGCGCAGGGTTTCATTTAAAGAAGCGACGATGCATTGCAGGGAATCCCTGATAGCGGTAAAATCGCCCCGGAAGTTCCGGCTTATCTGAAGATCCAGGTCGCCCGCGGCCATGGCCGACAAAACGCGATCTATTTCGCTTACATATCCTTTCAGAGACTCGATGGTTCCGTTTAAAGCGTTTTTGATCAGGGCGTGGTCCCCCTGGTAATCCCCCTGGACCAGCACTCCCAGGTTGCCCTGTTCCATCTCCACCAGCACCTGAGCCGCTTCGGCGATAGGCCGGGTGACCGCGTCCAGAGTATGGTTTACGCCCTCCAGCACCGCCCGGAACTTGCCCTGGTGGGAGGAGGTATCGATGCGGTATTCCAGATGGCCGTCAACGGCGGCCCTTTCCAGTTTATGGGCGTCATCCAGCATCCTCTCGATATTTTCGATCATAGCAATATATGAAGGTATCATTTCATCCTGTTCGGAGCGTTTACCTATGGTTTTAAGCTCTTCCAGGGTCTTCAGATCCCCGACCGCAATACTGTGATTCATGTCAGCGATAGACAAGAGCCTTTCTCTGACCGCATTGGCGGCTTCGGCTGTTTCAGCAAATATTCCCGGGCAATTGACTTCGACTATGGGAGTATGGTCGTTGACCGCAAATCGCTTTAAAACCCGGCAGATCTCGTTTAAACCGGCCAGCCCATCGATACAGGCGTTGATATTGTCTTTAACCCGCTCCAGATCACCGGGATAGGCTTCTTTGATCTTGGGCGGTATTATCCCCTGGGAGATTTTATAAATGGAGGTGGAAGCCGTCTGCATAGGAATCAAGATGGCGTCCAGCATCTCATTTACATTTTCCAGGATGGATTTATCCGCCTCCGAAGCCTTTTTAAGGTCGGCCCGGGTTGATAATCGCCCCTCTTGAATTGCCCGGCATACTCGTTCGATTTCGTGTAAGGCCGCCGGTTTCCCAGCGCTTTGCTGATCGGTGCTTTTTGTTGTTTTTGCCGCCATTTTATTCAACCTCCTATACCTTTAACCGCTTCCGAGTCCCATCTATTACAGTCCGCTCTATAATAAACTCAGGCAATCTGATGCATGCCGAAATCTTCGTGGCCGAGCAGGCGCTGGCAGTCCAGGATCAGTTTTACCGCCTGCCCGACTTTGCCGATACCTTTGATATAATTGTTGCGAAAACCGGACCGGGCGTCGGGAGGCGGGGCGATTTCCTCATCCGCCATAGCCACCACTTCGGCGACGTGATCCACAATAAGCCCCACCGATAGATCGTAGATATCGATGACGATAATGCAGGTGCGGTCATCGTAAGGCCGGGCTTCTTTATTAAAACGCAGGTTCACGTCCACCACCGGGATGATCTTGCCTCTCAGGTTGATAATACCTTTTACATAAGCAGGGACCTCGGGAACTTCGGTAATGGTGTGAATCCCTCCGATGATCTCGGTCACATATTTTATTTCAATCCCGTATTCCTCTCTCCCCACCAGAAAGGTCAGGAACTTCCCCTTCTGGGTATCCTCCTCCAGAATCCTTTCGCTTTTAGCATCAGCCATCTTGAAAACCCCTTTCATATGCAAAACCGTTTCTATTGTGAAATTGGCCTCCCGGAACGTTTCAGGCGGTCTGGTCAATCAGCCCGGCAACATCTAGAATAAGACTGGCCTGACCGGTCCCCAGCAGAGTGCATCCGCCGATTCCTTTAATTTTGCCCAGGTAACGGGGCAGGGCCTTGACGACTATTTGTTGTTCTCCCAGCAGGGCGTCAACGAAGAGGCAGACGCTGTGGGAATCGTGTTCCACGAATATTATTATCCCTTCGGTAAGGTCTTTTAGATCGCTTTTGACCCTGAAATGTTGATAAAGGCGGATTACCGGGTAGCACTGTCCCCGGAGCATAATCAACTCACGGCCCTCCGGATCGTGGAGAATGTTTTCTGCCCGGATTTTTAAAGATTCTTTGATCGAAGTGATGGGGATTATATAGATGGATTGACCGACCCTGACCTGCATGCCGTTGATGATAGCCAGGGTCAGGGGGATCTTGAGAGATATGGTAGTTCCCTGGCCGGGAGTGCTGCTCACCGTAACCGCCCCTCCCACTCCTTCAATGTTGCTGGCCACTACATCCATTCCCACGCCCCGGCCTGAGAATTCGCTCACCTCTTCACAGGTTGAAAAACCGGGCAGCAGAATACAGGAATGGATTTCCGCATCACTTAACTCCCGCTCCTCCTGACTGATTAAGCCGCGCTCCCGGGCGCGGGTCAGGATTTTGTCCCGGTCCAGGCCGGCCCCGTCGTCGCTGACCAGAATATAGACATCGCCGCTTTCATTTTTCGCTTCCAGGCGCACCCGGGCAGCTGCCGGCTTGCCCAGGCGGGCCCTTTCGGACGGGCTCTCGATGCCGTGATCAATGGCATTGCGAATCAGGTGCATAAGCGGGTCGGACAGGTGGTCGATGATGTTCTTATCCACTTCCGTGTCCTCGCCGCTAATCTCCAGGACTACATTTTTACCCAGCTTCTTGCTCATATCACGCACGATCCGGTGCATCTTCTGAAAGGTCATATCAAGCGGAACCATGCGGATGGACATGACGATATCCTGCAATTCGTTGATTATCTTGCTGTGCTGGCGGGAAGCCTTTTGAAAGCCGTCCAATTGAGCGGCCAGGCTCATATCCGGGTTGAGGCTGATCATGGCCTGGCTGATGACCAGTTCCCCCACCATATCCATCAATAAATCCAGTTTGTGAACGTTTACACTGATGTGATTGCTGCGGTTGTTAAGCAGGTGCCCGGCGCTGCCGGCTGCTGCTTCCTGGCATCCTGTGCCCGAACTTTTCTCATCGACCTGCGCGACGAGCGGCTCTTGGTTGGGAACCCAGGCCTTAGCGGGGGAATCTTCTTCCAAAATCCCCAGTTCCAGTGAATCAACGAAGGGATCTTTGAGGAAGAGGTTTCTCAACTCTTCGAGAGCGCGCGGGCTGGAAAAGACCAGATCGAAGCCGTTTTGTTTTATAAATTCGCTGCTCGAACTGTTTTCCGCTATATCTGGCGGAATATAATCCTCAATAGCCACCAGGTCTTTGAGCCGGTGGACGATGCCAAAGGCCCTGAGGTTCTCCATCTCACAGCCGGGAGAGAAGAAAAGCAGAGCCCGGTAGCGGGGGGAGCGCTGAGACGATGGGGCAGGGGATTCGTTTTCCTCCAGGCGGGGGCCGCCCGGAGCAGAAATGCTGTCAATGCCGGCCGGTTCAACTTCACTGGTCTGGAGCTGGTTCAAGTATTCATCGATGAGCTGAATATAGGGGAAACTGTCGCCATCAGCCGCCTGCTCGTTTTCCAGCTTGCTGATTTCGTTCTTCAGAAAATCGATGCTGCTTAAAACCAGATCGCAGATCCTGGAATTATCAAATTGGCCCGGACCGTTGGCCCGGATATGGGAGAAGAGATCTTCAATCGAATGGGCCAGAGAAGCAATGTTTTCATACCTCATCATGGATGCGGAGCCTTTAATAGTGTGCATAATCCGAAAAACCTCATCAACCGCGCCATCAATACCCTGGCATTTTTCGGTGCTAAGAACAGTCTGCTCCAAATGTTCAATCAGTTGCGAGTTTTCTAAAATGAATATATCGAGCAAAGACTCCATACTGTATCTCTCCCTCAGAAAAATAGGAACCCGAAATACGAAAACTGAGAAAGGAAACTTCTTTAGTTCAAAATCTATATCGCCTTTAGCACCTCGACAATTTTTTCCTCTTTAAAGGGTTTTACCAGGAATCCGGCTGCGCCGGCCACTATGGCATCCATCACGAAGCTTTCGTAGCCCATGGCCGATATCATAATTATTTTGGCCTCCGGGTCGATCTGCTTGATCAGCTTAACTCCTTCGATACCATCCACATCCGGCATGGTAATATCCATGGTAACCAGGTCGGGATGAAGCTCGGCATATTTATCTGCTGCCTCCAGGCCATTGGCGGCGTCCCCAACCACCCGAAAACCGTTTTTTTCCAAAGCCAGTTTGATACTGTGTCTCATAAAAAGCGCGTCATCAACCACCAGAACTGTTTTCATAGCCGCTACCATCCTTTCTAGCCGGGCTGTTCAAAGGTGGACGACAGCCGCCGGGTAAATGCTCAGACGACGGCTGAAAAAAATACCATCATTGGTATTACTTAATATATATGGTTATTTCAAAAAAATCAAGACCTATTTCCTAAATTAACAGATAAAATGCGATAATTTAAGAAAATAGGACTAGAAAGATGGACGAGTAACTGGTCTTTTGACCTGGACCGGGAGGCTTATGACTGGGTGGGTAAAAAGTGTAACATGTACAAAAACGGCCGTTCGAAGAACGGCCCAGACTTATCTAAAGAACGGCCATTGCGCAGGTTAAAATAAAGGAAAAAAGGGAGTACCCATTTGACTCAATAGACGATATAAAATATAGAGTTTTTAAGCTTATAAAAGGTAGTCGCTTTCCTTTGTAGAATTAATGGAGTGGAGACAAGAGTTGTGGAGAGAAACACGATGAGGAAAGCTTTAGCTTTATTTTGGGCCGTTTTGATATTATGGGGCACTCTATCCGGTTTAGGCCTGGCCGCAACCCGAACGGAGGCTGTAACACCTCATGATCAGCTTTCCATCGATTTGAACAAGTCCAAGGTGGGCGTTATGACCGGCTCGATCAACGAACAACTGGTCCGGGAACAATTCGGATCGGCAACGGTGCAGTCTTATGACAGCACCATGGACGCGGTAACGGCTTTAAAAGCCGGGCATGTAGAGGCAGTGGTAACTTCCTACCCTACGGCCTGGAATGTAGCTAAAAATAACCGGGATCTGAAGCTATTACCCGATGTGCTTCAACTGGATGATACCGCCATTGCCGTCCAAAAAGGAAATGTTCAGCTTTTGGAGCAGCTGAATGCGATATTAGATGAACTGACTGCCAGTGGGACGCTGGAGGATATGGAGCGTCGCTGGCTCAAGGAGGATTTTACGCCTTACGAGCCGGCCCGGCTGGAGGTTCCTCAAGCCGGGAAACCGTTGCGGGTGGCGGTTGATCCAACCCGGGAGCCCTTTTGTTTTAAGGATGCCAGCGGCCGGGTAGCCGGTTTGGACAGCGAACTTGCCCAAAGGCTCGCTGTTCAATTGGGCCGTCCGGTTGAATTTTATGATGCGAAGTTTTCCGCATTGATCCCGGCGCTGCAATCGGGTAAGGCCGATGTCGTCATATCGATGATGAGTATCACGGAAGAACGCCAAAAATCGGTCAATTTTACCATCCCTTATTATAAGCAGAAGGTGGTTATATTGGTCCGGACCGGCAGTGGAAGTGCGCTCCCCGCTTCCGAAACCGGCCAGAGCGCTTTCGGGGAGCCCTTATTCGGGAGTATCAGCCGCAGCTTCTACAACAACATCATCCTGGAGAACCGCTACCTGCTCATAATTGACGGGCTAAAGGTTACCCTGCTCATCACCTTTTTGTCCTGCATCCTGGGGACCCTGCTGGGCGCCCTGGTCTGTTTTATGAGGATGTCCCGGCGCCGGGTTTTAAAACGCTTTGCCCAGGGCTATATCGCGCTTTTAAGGGGAACCCCGGTTTTAGTGCTTTTGATGTTTATCTTCTATGTGGTGTTTGCTTCGGTGAACATTAACCCGATTCTGGTGGCGGTAATTGCTTTTGCCCTGAATTTTGCCGCTTATGCTTCGGAAATGTTTAGAGCGGCCATCTCAAGCGTTGATAAGGGCCAGGCCGAAGCCGGTATTGCAGGCGGCTTCACCGGCTTTCAGACCTTTTTTTACATAGTGCTTCCCCAGGCCGTCAAGCAGGTCCTGCCGGTGTACAAAGGGGAGCTTATATCGCTGGCCAAAATGACTTCCATTGTGGGCTATATAGCGGTTCAGGATTTGACCAAGGCCAGCGATATTATTCGCAGCCGTACCTTTGACGCTTTTTTCCCGCTGCTCATGGTAGCTGTATTGTATTTCTTGATCTCCTGGCTGCTGCTTTTAATGTTGGAAGGGATTGAACGAAAAACCGATCCCAAACGCAAGAGAAAGAAGGTGCTATAATGATTTCGGTGCGGCATTTAAGCAAGAAATTCGGGGAGCTCACGGTTTTAAGCGATATCAACGCAGAGATCAAGCAAGGGGAGGTTATTTCCATTATCGGACCCTCCGGTACGGGCAAGAGCACCTTCCTGCGCTGTTTAAACCTGCTGGAAAGCCCCAGCGGGGGGAGTATAGTTATTGACGGAAATGATATACTGGCCAAGAATGCAGATGTTCCGAAGCTCAGGCAGAAGATGGGCATGGTGTTCCAGTCCTTCAATCTCTACGCTCACCTGTCGGTTATGGACAATCTGACCCTGGGACCTATAAAGCTGCGGGGGAAAAGTAAAGCGGAAGCTGAGGTCAAAGCAGCTGAACTTTTAAAAATAGTGGGTCTTTCGGACAAACGGGACAGCTTCCCCGATGAATTATCGGGCGGACAGAAACAAAGGGTGGCTATAGCCCGCTGCCTGGCCATGGAACCGGAGATAATCCTCTTTGACGAGCCGACCTCGGCTCTGGACCCCACCATGGTGAGCGAGGTGCTGGCGGTAATTCGCCGCTTGGCCAAAGAGGGCATGACGATGGCCATAGTTACTCATGAGATGGATTTTGCCCGGGATGTATCCAACCGGATCTTCTACATGGACGAAGGGCTTATTTATGAGGAAGGGACGCCGGAGCAAATTTTCGACAACCCGCAAAAAGAAAAGACCCGGGCTTTTATTAATAGAATCAGAAGTTTTTCATTCAAGATTGAAAACCCGGATTACGATTTATATGCTATGAACGCTGAAATCGAAGCGTTTTGCGAAAAACATGTACTGCCCAGGAAGATGAGGCGCAATGCGATCTTGCTGGTTGAGGAACTAATTGCTTTGTATGATTTGCGGCTTTGCCAGGTTGCATTGACCCTGGCCTATTCGGAAAAACAGGACCGTCTGGAACTGGTAATGGAAAGCGCCGGAGCAGCATTCAATCCCCTGGAGCCCGGGAACGCGCCCGATGAGATCGGACTCAGCATTATTGCCGGTATGTCGGAAAATGTGGAATACCAGCGAGCGGATGATTTAAATTGTATCTCTCTGACTATTAAAAAACAGTAAATCTTTAAAAAAATATAGCGGGAGGAAAAAAACATGAATATCACTAAAAATACTACTGAAAACACGGTTACCCTGACCCTTTCAGGCCGATTGGACACTGTAACCTCCACCATGTTATCCACTGAACTTGATATTGTCTTTGCCGGAGGCAGTCCCAATCTGATTTTTAATCTCGCAGAGCTGGATTATATTAGCAGTGCCGGGCTTCGGGTGTTCTTGACCGCTCAAAAAAGGGTCAGGGCACAAGGGGGCGAAATGAAGGTAACCGGTGCCAATAACTCGGTAAAGGAGATTTTTGAGGTCACCGGTTTTGCCGGGATAATGAATATCGAATAGGAGCTGTTTAAGGAGTGATCAACAGCCACTTAAAGAGCCGGGCTGACAGGCTTATAAGCGCCTGCCCGGTTCGTAAGGAGATGAATCACCGTGACAAGTTACCGCTATAAAGAAACAGCCGGCGGCTTTGATTTTCAAGCTGTGAACCTTGAAATTGAGGATTTTTGTGAACAAAATGAAATACTGCCCAACAAGCTTTTTGCCATTCAGCTTATTCTTGAAGAGCTGGTAACCAATATCATCAATCATGGCAGCAACTCTCAGAAAACAGAAATTATTGAGATATCTTTGACCGTTCAGGATGATCTGATTACCCTGGCCATTCGTGACAACGCCCGGGCCTTTAACCCCCTGGAGGCCGCTGAACCGGACACTGGACAGAGTCTGGAGGAACGTGATATTGGGGGGCTGGGTTTGTTTTTGGTGCGTAAAAAAGTAAAATCACTCTCTTATGAATATAAAGACGGCTTTAATAATGTAATAGCCGAAATATAAGGCGGTTAATATGGATATGATGGTGGAAGAAAAAGCGGCAACGGTAGGGCGGCGCTTTATAATCCGTCCCTTCAGGGAAGAGGATGCCGCTGGAGTTATCGAATGCTTTGAAGATGAATATGGAAGAACTTATTTAAACCGGCAAGTCTATGATCCGGCCTATATTGCGGGACGGTGCCGGGCAGGTTCCTTGATCTTTGTTGTGGCTGAGGCGGCCAATGGAGAAATTGCCGCTATTATAGGTGCTTCCTTTGAAGGGCATTTCCAGGACATAGCCGAAATCGGCATGTACATCATAAAACGTCAATACCGCCGTCTGAATATCGGCCTCCCCTTGATCCGGTATTTACTAGCCATGCTTGAAAATCATAAACCCAAGCTTACAGCGTATCATACCCATTTTTCTACGGTCAGTGCCAAAGCCCAGGCCCAGTTTCATAAGATGGACTTTATCCCTTGCGGGTTCGAGTTTTCGAGGTTTGATAATAAAATACTCCTGCATAACGGTGACAATGGTAAAAACCTCAAGCAGTCTTTAGCCATTGCCGTAAAAAATATTGGCAAAAGCAGCTGCGGAACTTTTTTTGTTCCTGAAGCCCACCGGGATTTTGTCAGGCGGATCTACAACCGAATTGGAGCTGAATACCGCCTGGCCGAAAGCGCCGAGCAGACTGATGCCCGGCAGGAAACCAGCAATATTGAAGTAGAGATGGATGCCATACACCGGGCATGTACCGTATTTGTCGATCACGTTGGGAAGGATTTTTCCCTGGCGGTAAATTCGATCTTGGCTCCCCTGCGCAAACAACCGGGCTACTCGCTGAATCTATATCTGAGCATCCTGGACAGCGCCTGCGGATGGGCTTTTGAGGCGCTTTTGCAGCTGGGCTTTTTCTTTGCCGGTTTGCAGCCTCTTTGCCGGCCGGGGGAATACATAGTTATGCATAACCCGCTGGCGATTCCCCTAAACCCTGAGGAGCTGCGGCTTGCCGGAGACTTTCCGGCTATATTAAATTATATAGGCAGGTACAGGTAATGGATAAAAAGCGCAGCATCAGGCAAAAAATGATTACTGTAATCCTATCCTTATCCTTGATATCCTTGTTTTTAATGAGCATGGTAGTTGTTTTTAGTATGACCAATATGCGCAACAGCATTAACAGCACCAGCGGTGCCCTGGGGCAAAGCGCGGCCGACGACAGCCAGTCAGCTCTGGAAAAGCAGGCTGTTGCACAGTTGACAGCCACCGCTCAAAATAAAGCCAGGATTAGCGATGAAAAACTGACCAAGCTGCAGCAATACGTTCAATTGATGTCCATGCAGGCCACCGAGATATATTCCAACCCTTCCCGGTATGTTCCCGCCGGTGTCAAACCGCCCAGTTCCAGCAATAAAGGGAAAATTACTCCCCAGCTTCTTTACGCGGAGGGCAGCGACAAGGCAGCCCTGGCCGGCGAGGTAGCTTTGGCGGCCAACATCGACAACATACTGGCAACTATTCCCGAAAACGATGTCGACGTGTTTTCAACCTATATAGGAACGGAAAGCGGTTTTGTAATAAAGGTCGATAAAGACTCGGATGACAAACTGCAAACGCTGGATCCCAGGCAGCGCGGCTGGTATAAACTGGCCCGGGAGAACAACAGTCTGGTTTGGACCGATGTATTTGATGACGCCATGGGACGGGGGCTGGCCATTACCTGCGCCCAACCTTTTTATGATGCCCGGGGAAACATCAAAGGAGTTGTAGGTATCGGATCGCTTTTAACCACTTTAAATGAGATTATCATCGAAGCTAAAATCGGGGAAACCGGGTATGCTCTGGTTTTAAACGAAAAAGGCGATATGATCATTTCCCCAACCGTGCAAAGAGTCGAGGGCAAGATTGTGCGGGAAAACTTCCTGACCAGTGACAATGCCAGTCTAAAAGCGGTTGCGCAGAAAATGGTCGACCGCCAATCCGGAGTCGAACGCTTTGTCTATAACGGCAAAGAAGTATTATTGGCCTATCAGCCGTTGCAAAACCTGCCCTGGAGTATTGCCGCAGTGATGGAAGTCAACGAAGCCATAGCCCCCGCCTTGCAAAGTAAAACCAATATTATCACTCTGGCCTCTAAAGCGGTTGAAAAAGTGGATAGAGATATTTTAACCGTAATAATACTCTTTGTGGTTGTATCCATCGCTTCCGTACTGTTGGTCGTCTTTTTCAGCCTGGTTTTATCGAGGCGTATCACCAACCCACTGGCCGATCTGACCGAAAGGGTGGCCAAGGTCAGTGCAGGGGATTTTGATCTGGCGGTTGATGTGAAGACCGGAGACGAAATTGAGGAACTGGCCAATTCATTCAACAATATGACCGTCGAACTTAAAAAATACATGGCCAATCTGGCTGCGGAAACCGCCGCCCGGGAGCGCATAAGCAGCGAACTGGAGGTGGCGGCCCAGATCCAAAATGACATGGTTCCCAATATCTTCCCGGCTTTTCCCGACCGTCCCGAGTTTGACATCTACGCCGAAATGCACACCGCCAAGGAAGTGGGGGGAGATTTTTATGACTTCTTTCTTATTGATGAAAACCACCTGGCCTTTGTGATGGCTGACGTATCTGGCAAAGGTATTCCCGCCGCCCTGTTTATGATGATTGCCAAAACTATAATTAAAAACAACCTGCTGGCCGGGCTGCCGGTCGATGAGGCCCTGTATAGATCGAATAATTCCCTCTGTGAAAACAATGAATCGAATATGTTTGTGACCGCGTTTATCGCTGTCCTTGATATACCCAACGGACTGGTCAGCTATGCCAATGCCGGGCATAATCCGCCCTTACTGCAGAGGGCGGGCCAGGACTACGAATGGCTGCCGGTCAAACGGGCTCTGGTGCTTGCCGGAATGGAGGACACCAGCTTCTTTGCCCAGGAAATACAGCTTAATAAAGGTGATCGGCTCTTTTGCTACACCGATGGAGTTACCGAAGCCATGAACGAAGCCCAGGAATTGTATTCGGATCAGAGGCTCCTTGCCGTCCTGAACACTATGAAGCATCTTCCAGGCAATATAGATCTTCTGGCGGGCATCAAGAAAGATGTAGAGGCTTTTGCCGGCGAAGCGGAGCAGGCCGACGATATCACTATGCTGGTCGTGGAGCTGAAAATAGCAGTTGAAGCCAGTGAATAACTAAACACCTGTCATTGTTCAGGCGCCGGCTTTGCTCAAACGGCGCTTTCTCTTAGGGTCGGTTCTAAACCCGATATAATCCAGGGAAAGGGCCAGCAGCCAGGATATGCTGAAATAAAGCACCGCCACCAGGACCAGCGGGAAGAAGGCGTCAAAGGTGCGGCTGCGGATAATATCACTGGCCTTGGTCAAGTCTTGCACGGCTATATAACCGACAATTGAAGTCATCTTCACCAGGGAGATAAACTCGCCCTTGTATACCGGCAGGACCTGCCTTGCCGCCTGGGGCAGGATGATGTAGGCAAAGGTTTGCAGGGGGGTAAAACCGCCGGCAATACCGGCTTCTCTTTGACCCGGGGCAACGCTTTCGATGGAGGTGCGGAACATCTCCGATACATAAGCCCCAAAATTCATCCCGAAGGCAATAACTGCCACTATAAGCGGGTCGATGTTTACCGAGGCGAAAACCACGTAGAAGATAAGCATGAGCAGGACCAGGACCGGGGTGCCCCGCAAAATAGAGATGTAGACCCGGGCGATAAGGCTTGCGACCCGGCTTTTGGACATGCGCATAAAACAGATCAGGGCGCCCAGAAGTGTGCCCAGGATAACCGATAACACCGATATCATTGCCGTGACTTTGAGGCCTTCGACAATGAGTAGATAACGGTCTTCAACTATCAGGTTGCTGTGGAAACTACCTGCTATTTTTTGCCCTAATGATACTGCTCCCTGGGCAGACTGATCCTCGTATCCGGGCAGATTCTTCTTCAAGCAGATAACAGCACTCTTTCCCTCCAGATAGGAATCGGAAAAAGCAATCTGTTTGCTTCTTTCCTCGGTAATAGATATTCCGTCGGCAATCATATCAACCTTACCCGAGGAAAGGGCGGCGATAAGGGCTCCAAAATCCATCGATACTATTTCCAGATGATAGCCCTTCCAGGCCGCAAATTTCTGGATTATTTCAATATCGAAGCCCACATATTTGCCGTTCATGACCGCTACATAAGGCAGGTCGGCCACTGACACCCCCAGTAGCACCTTTTTGCCCGCTTTATGGTTCTTTATATCCGGCATTACTGCGTTTTCGGGATCATTTTCAAACCAGCGCTGATATGTTTCATCATATACGCCATTTGACCTGGCTTCTTTTAAAAAACCATTAAATTCTTCCCGCAGGGAGGGATTGTTTTTATTGAAGCCGATCCCGAATTGCATGGGCAGCACATCGTCACTTAAAATTGCCAGGTCATGGTGGTCATTAGTAAGAACACCGGCGGATATGTAATCGAGCACAACCGCATCAACCTTGTCCGTTTTTAGGGCTATTATCATATCCGGGGTTCCAGAGTACCTCAAAATTTGGGCCTGCGGATACTTGTTAGCCACAAATCCGTCAAAGACGGTACCGGTAGCAACGCCAACCCGTTTATCAGCAATATCGTCAAGCTGTCCTAATTGGCTGTTGTCGCCGGCCAAATGGCAGGCGGCCAGAGAGAAAAGCAGAATCAGCATTAGCCCGGTTAATCCTAACCTTTTTCGCAAAAGTGCTTCCTCCTTGAAGTTAGTACTCTGTTAATCCCGGGACTCCAATCGCAAAATCTGCTCGACGATCATGGCAGCGCTGTAGACAGCCGCTTTTTTGGCCCAGGGGGTAACATTTACAAAGACGACGATGGGCAAAACCCATTCCAGCATGGCTACAAGATAGGGAATGGGATCGGTTTCAAAGATGACTGTGGTTTTGGCGTACTTCCTGATCCGGCAGATCATCTGGTAGACTTTGTAGACTTCGGGATCGTTCCCCCGGTATTCAAAAGGCGGTACTTCATCAAGAGAATTGATCCGGGTCAGAGCCTGCTCCAACTCCAGGAAAGAGACCAGGTCCTCGTCGCTTTCCAAGCGGGTCATTTCAAATTTGAAGATCGGCTCCAGACGGGCGAAATCGGAGACGATATTTCGGGGCTTGGTCTCCGAAAAATCAATAATATAGACATTGTCACGATCATCCAGCAGGATGTTTTGCATGTTCAAATCGCCGTGGTTGATGCCGGTGTACCAGAGCTGGGAAAAAGATTGCCGGGCGGGGTATTCAAATTTTAAAAAACGATAGGGGTTGGGAAGGGTAATTCCCAGTTCCGGACAGCCGATAGTCTCCTGCTCTACCGATATGCCCAATTCACTTTCCGCCGCTGCACAGATCATGGGAAACAGATTCAGGGGATTGTGCTCCTGATAGGGCTTGATCACTTCCCAGCGGGGTTGGCCGTACCAGGGTTTTAAGATGTGGGTAAAGATTTCATCGAAAAGCGGAAGCAGTTTTTCTACGGGTTGCTCCCGGAAGCGATGGGTCAGCCAGGTGAGATTGCTGCCCGGTCCACTGATGCCCACAAAGTTGTAACGCATGCCGGTGGAAGCTCCGCAGGTGGTCTGCCCCATAATAGTGGTGGAGTTGTTTAAAATATAACCATGTACGTACTTTTGATGATTCTGAATCTCTTTTTCTATAAGGGAGGTCGGACCAATCTTTATTACCGTGGGCAGCATGCGCCGGTCGGCCTTGTCAAAGGAGGTCACCCGGAACGGTTTGCCGGGTGAAAATCCCCCGTGCAAGGGCTCCAAAACCACCCGCCGGGCATCGGCATAAAGGCGCCGGGTGATAATCTGCCATTCTTCCGGAAAAGGAATCTCCCCGTGAATCTCCAATTGCAGCTGCTTTTCTTCTCCGGAACGGATGGGTCCGGGCACAAAGAACCAGACCCGGCCTTCGCTGAGAGTGGTGTCTTCATCAGCCATGAATACATCCTGCATCAATTCCAGGTTGGACCAATACTCCAGGGCTTCCTCGGGTGCTTTGAGCTTTTCCCAGTCCAGCTGCTCGGCAAACAAAAGCGCATTTCCCAGGAAGAACTCTTCACCGGGCCCTTTGCCGCTCTGGGCGGTAAGCAGGGTCAGGTGTTCATCGGCCTGCCACCCCTGACCGGCGGCCAGGCCGATCAGCAGCACGGCCCGTTCCCCGTTAAGCTCCCGGTTGAGCGTCCGGTTGTCTAAGAGGTCGGAACCATTGTGATAATAACTGCCGCTTTCGGAATCAAGCCGGCCGATGATGATCATACCCACCGCTAAGTTCGTACGGCCGTGCGCCTCCTGCAGTTTACCGATTATCAGCTGCCGGATATCGCGAAGATGAACCGGCGCACCTTGCGGCAAATCCAGTCTCCCCCAGGGCGGCCCGGTAAAGCCGGCGGCGGCGGCAATATACATGGTAGACTCCCGGGGGGCTTTTACCACCATAAAATCAGGTTGATTATAGGCATCGGCCGGCAGCACCCCGACTATTCTATCCAGGGCGACAAATGATCCCAGCCCTTCAAAGGCGTCCCGACGATCGAAGCCAAGCCCCCCAATGCCGAAAGCGACATTCAAATCTTCCAGGCTGGCAGCTATCAGATCAGTATCTTGCAAACCCTGTAAAGAAGGACTTTTAAGTGGATTCCAAATGTCAAGGCAGCATTCCTTTTGCGATAGTATCTGCCAGGTGCATTCTCTTCCCAGGGCGGTAAAACTCTGGGCATCATTTAACGAAAACGACTTTTTTTTAATCAAGGCCAGGGCCTGAGCAACATCGTCAGCTTGTCCGAATAGCTGTAAAACTCCGGTGGTTTCCAACACGGATTTAACTTCACGGCCCAAACCGACCAGGATGAGACTGCCTTTGGTTTTGGCCAGCTTTTTTCCGTATTTCATCAGGGAACGAATACCGGCGCTGGAAAGGTAAATGACATTGCTGAAATCAATTAGCCATTGAGTCTCGTTTTCAATGCGGCTTTCAACTTCCTGTTCAAAGAGCTGGGCCCCCAACCCATCAAACCTTCCCGCCAAGTCAATCCTGGGTATACCTTTCTGTATGGAGATAGACACATCAAGCATTTGCATTATCCTTTCTTAAATGGTATTAAGGCCAATGTACCGGTTCGTTGTCAAGCATCGCATTGATAAATAATGATACCGATAATCTTCCACAAACAGCATTGATATCCCTTTTACTTAAAAAAACAGACAAAATTGCCTTTAATAAAAGAGTTTTGGAGCTTACTATACGATAGGTGAGGCAATTCTCGTACGGCTAAAAATCAAGGAAGGTGACCGGGGAGGGCGACCGTTTAAAAAGCTGTTCATTCCGATATCTGGTTGCGGCCTTTTTCTTTGGCCCGGTACAGGGCTTCGTCAGCCGCTCTGCACAATTCTTCCGGGCAGGACTCCTGGGAGGGCTTGCTGGAGGCAATTCCGATACTGACGGTTAATATTCCAAACGGGGAGCAGGTGTTTGCTATATTCAAGTTCAATATGCTCTGCCGCATGGTTTCAGCAATTACACGGACGCCTGTCAGGTCGGCATTGGGTACAATCGCTAGAAATTCGTCTCCCCCGTACCTGGTGACCAGATCGTAAGGCCGTTTTAGCGCCTCATTCAATGTATGGGCTACTTCGATCAGGCAGGCATCGCCATACTGGTGGCCCTGGCTGTCATTCAATTCTTTGAAATAATCTATATCGATCATGATAAGCGCCATATGCCGCTGCTCCCGTATCGACCGGTGCCATTCCCGCCGGCAGGCATCATTAAAAAACCGGCGATTGGGCAGGTTGGTCAGATCATCCAAGTAGGACAGCCGCTCCAATTGCAGGTTAAGTGCTCTGATTTTATCAAATGCCACGGCTGCATCCCGCAGTTCCTGGAGTTCCGAGACGTCGCTGAAGAGCACCGTAATCCCTATGGATTGAAGCTCATTGTCAATTTGTACCTTGAGGAACGAAGTCGTCACAAATAGAGACTTAAAATGCTTGCCGGTATAATAGCCGCAAATTTTGTGATGGCTCAACGAGGCATCATAAACCGCATCCAGAATGACCTGGTTGAAGTCATCGTTTTCCGGATAATTGAAAAAGATATTGGAAAAATTCTTTTCTAAAACCTGATTTTTTTCTATTTCCAGAATGCTTAAGGCGGCTGGGTTAACCATAGTGATGATCCCTGAATAATCAATGGTCAAGACACCGTCATGCATGTTCTCAACTACATGCTGGAAAACCAGGGAGCTATGAAGAATCCTTTGAATAAGCACAAAAGCCACCACTTTCAATTATTAATTGATAATTACACCTATTTGCAAAAAAGCACCGGTCCGTTATTGGGGCCGGAAGTTTTAACCCTGGACAAACCCTGCGGTGCAAGTACTTCATTTTTCCGCTTTATTCACGATAGTTAAATTATACATAAAATTTGTGCTTTAAAAATTGCCGTATTGTTTGAAGTTCTGAAGGAGACGAAAATAGACTTAAAATGACTGCCTGGCTGGTAGCGCTTATGTCTATCATGCTGGTTTTCACCGGCTGCGGGAAAAAGAGCCAAAGTCAGCCCTTCAAAATAAAAAGTTGCCTTAGTATTGGATGTGTGGGAAGAGGCGTGGCGGATTCAACGATGCCGCCTATAGTGCTAATGCGTGAGTGAGAAATAAAAATGGGGTTGGGATTTTAATGATCAATTGATGCAAGCTAAGGAGTGGTAGCGGGAATGCTTTATGAACGAATTTTGGACAGTGCTTTAATCTACGAACACATTGTCGAGAGCATGCATGATGGTGTTTTTACCATTGATAAAACAGGAACCATAAGCACCATTAATCCGTCGGCGGTCAACATCCTGGAGATAAAAAAAGATGATATTTTGAACAAAAAGTTTTCCGAAGTCTTTTTTCAATATCCCCAAAATGATGATTTCAACCAGGTCATTCTGGATGCGATTTATAAATCTTCCATGAGTCATCACAAATTATGCCATTACTACACCGGGAAAACAAGCAAATACCTTTTTGTCACAACGTCCTTTTTAAAGATCAATCACGAAAAGGAAAGCAGAGCTATAGGGATAAACGTTGTTTTCAGCGATATTACCGAATTGCAGGAGCTGCGCGACGCAGCTTTAGCCATGAAAATCAAGCATCTGAACGTGAGAGCTTAGGGGATGAGTGAGGGGACGGTTCTTCGACTCATTTTAGGAAAGGCGCAAAGAGAGCCATTCTTGCGAAAATGAGTCGAAGAACCGTCCCCTCACTCATTGTCCCGCACTTGGTTCGGCGTGCGCAGCAGGCCAAATCCGGCCCGGAAAATTGTACGAACTGTTGCCAAAGGGCGGTATCCCAAGGGTTGAAACCCCGGGCGGAGCCGGCTGCGGCCAAAAACTGTGAAGAATTTGGCTCGAAATAGCGAAAATGTTTATATGAAAGTTGGGGGGATGACAGCATGACAAGAATTCTAAACAAAGCAGTGAACCGACGGCTGGCCTTTATCATCATCGCTTTTTTTACATTGTGCATGATACCCAATACGGCGATGGCCAGCCAGGACTCAACACCTTCAAGTTCTTCTGAAACCCCGGTCAGCAGCAATCCCTTGCTGCAAAGCTATAATACTCCCGGGCAGACCCCGCCCTTTGACCAGATCAAAGTGGAGCATTTTATGCCGGCCCTGCAATACGCCTTATCGTTGGAGAAGGACGAACTGGATGCGATCATCAATAATGATGCTGAGCCGACCTTTGCCAACACGATTGAGGCCCTGGAAAGAAGCGGTGAGCTGGTCAACCGGATTACCAGTGTTTTATTCGCGCTAAACGCCGCTGAAACTAATCCGGCTTTACAGAAAGTAGCTGCTGATGCTTCAGTGCTGCTGGCTTCTCATAGCAATGATATTTACTTTAACCAGCCGCTTTTTACTAAAATTGATTATGTCTATAAACAGGCCGATCGCTCTCTGCTGACTGAAGAACAGCAGAATCTGCTTGAAAACACCTACAAAAGCTTTCTGCGCAGCGGAGTTAATCTTGACCCGCCTAAGCAGGCCAGAATAAGGCAAATAGACAGTTCTCTGGCCACCCTGTCCAGTAATTTCTCGAAAAATCTTTTAGCTGACGGCAATGATCTTTACCTGCTTATCAAGCAGCAAGAGGAATTGAGCGGGTTACCCGATTATTTAGTTGAGGCCGCGCTTCAGGCGGCGCAGGATAGGGGCCTGGAGGGCTGGTGCTTCACTCTCGATTACCCCACTTACTCTGATTTTATGACTTTTGCCGGCAATCGCGATAAGCGCCGGGACATGCAGAAGATGTACAGATCAATGGGGATGAGTCCTGAAAGGGATAACCGGGAGATAATCGAGAAAATCGCCGGGCTGCGCCTGGAACGGGCTAATATAATGGGATATGACAACTTTGCCAATTATGTTCTGGAAGAGCGTATGGCTAAAAACAGCGTCACAGTTACCAATTTCTTAAACGACCTTTTGGCGGCGTCTCTGCCGGCCGCCCGAACTGAACTGACCGAATTGCAGCAATATGCTAATGACCAAGGATTTTCCGGAGAACTGCAGCCCTATGATCTGGCTTACTACGACTATAAATTGATCCAGGACCGGTATGCGTTTGACGAGCAGGCCCTGCGTCCCTATTTTCCCCTGGAGCAGGTAAAAACCGCAGTATTTGATTTGGCCCACCAGCTCTACGGCTTGAGCTTTGTTCCCAATAAGGATATCCCGGTGTACCAGAAAGATGTCCAGGCTTATGAGGTGTTTGACGATAAGCAGCAGTACCTGGGCGTAATTTACCTGGACTACTTCTGCCGCGCAGGAAAAAGCGACGGCTGTTGGGCAACAAGCTTCAGAACCCAGGAAAAGCGCGATGGGGAAAACATACGGCCCCAGGTCAACCTGGTGTTTAATTTTCCCTCGGCAACCGATGATGCTCCAGCTTTGCTGACCTTTTACGATGTTACCTGCTTTTTGCATGAGTTTGGCCATGGATTGCATTCCCTGCTTTCCGATGTCAACTATCGCAGCTGCAACGCCGAAAGCGTGCGTTGGGATTTCATCGAGGTTCCCTCGACGCTTATGGAGAATTGGGCCTATGAAAAGGAGTTTTTAAAGCTCTGCGCCAGGCATTACCGGAGCGGAGAGGCTTTGCCGGAGGATATGATCAATAAGATCCAGAAAAGCCGCACTCTTCGCAATGCGTCCGGCTTTTTGGGCCAACTCCAGTATTCTGTCCTGGATATGGCCTGGCACAGCATTTCTCAACCGTTAAATACCAGTGCCGATGATTTTGAAAACCAGGTTCTGAAGGATATCAGGCTGTTGCCTCCGATCCCCGGAACCGCGACCAGCCCTTCATTCAGCCACATTTTTGACGGCGGTTATGCCGCCGGATACTATGGTTATAAATGGGCGGCGGCATTGGAAGCCGATATTTATACGGTCTTCAAGCAAAAAGGCATAATGAACCGCCAAACCGGCGAAGAATTCCGACAGAAGGTGCTTTCCCGCGGAGGCGCTATTCCCCCGCTGGAACTCTTTAAATCCTTTGTGGGCCGGGAGCCTTCTAATGACGCATTGCTCAAACGTGAGGGGCTGACACCCTAAAATCAGTAGCCGTTGCAATACGGTGCTCTATCAAAAGCAGAATAGCAGTTGGAGGAGCAAAAGGCTTAAAACCGGGTTGAATCCCTGGTTTTAAGCCTTTATCATTGTTGGACAGGGGATGAGTTAGGGGACGGTTCTTCGACTCATTTTAGGAAAAGTACAACGCGACTGAGTGAGCACTATATCACGAAGTACGGGGCCGCCCCCATGACGTGTGATACGAAACCTTGAGATTCAGGCACTAAGGCCATGCTGTTTTAATACCTTTCGAACCTGTGTTTAAACAAACGGCAGCTCCCCCAGAACCCGGCCGTGATAATAGCGATCGGGTATATTATCCCAAATGCGTTTATCAGCCCATTCATGCTTTGGTTTGCGGAAATATTAAATCCGCCTTTATTATCGCCAACCTGAACGAGATCTACATACCAGGCGCCGATTGCAATAAAAAACACATATACAAAGGCCATTAACAGCAGGCATATTAAAAAAAAGTTTAAAACGGATGTTATATCCGGCCTGTTCCTGGTGAAACTAAAACTTTTTACTGAAATATAGGAGAACATAGCGATGATGAGAAGCACTGAGATAAGAATGACATAAGCGAGGAAGTTGAAACAGACCTTGGATAATACGATATTAGACATGTTAGGTTCAAACATTAACGACCACAATAGTAGTGTAAGAAACGTTCCTGTAACAACTATGCTGATGGAAACAATAAGTTTACTCAAAAGCATTTTCCACGGTTCTAAAGGCAAGGAGAGCTCTAGCTGGTACGAATCCTTCCGCAACCAGTTAACAGTCTCAACTGCCGGGAAAACTATAGAATAGATAAAAAAGAACATGCTCACAATCGCTGCTATCCCATTTACAACCGGCGACAAGTATAGTATGTCGTCGGGTACCACCGCTTTTATAACAAAAACTACCGCCCAAACAATATAAAGCTCATAATATTTCTTAACGTAATTTAAAATATCCCATTTTAGCAGTTTAAACATGTGCAAAAACCTCCAGATAACATTCTTCTATGGATTGACCGCGAACCTCCCGGATGTTTTCAGCGTTGTCCGAAAAGACCAATTCACCCTGGTTTAAAAACAATACTTCATCTAGCAAGGTTTCCACATCCTTAACCTGATGGGTGGAAATGATGATGGCGCTTTCCTCATTCAATCCGGCCAAAATAGTCTTTATAATCCTATCTCTAGCCCAAGGATCAATGCCCCCAATCGGTTCATCCAGCAAATATAAACAGGCCTGGCGCGAAAAAGTCAGCATTATCAGAACCCGCTCGGTGGTTCCCTTGGACAATTTCTTTACCTCTTCCGATTCGTCGATTCCAAGAAATGCACAGAGTTCTTTCGCGCGGTTGGCGTCAAAGTCGGGAAACATTTCACTATAGTAGTGGATCGCGTCACGAACCCGCATCCATCTAAACAGGTGGTTGGTATCGGGCATATAAGCTATGTACTTCTTGCTGGCAAAGCTGGCTTTTTCGCCGCAAATTTCAACTTCGCCAGAATCAGCATGGTATAAATTCATCAATATTTTGATCAAGGTGGTCTTTCCGGCCCCATTGGGCCCTAAGATTCCGACCACCCGGCCTTTGTCTATTTCAAAATCTATTCCCTTTAAAACCGCTTTTCTACCAATATGTTTAGTCAAACCTTTAACCCTAACCACACTCATATAGCCAACGCCTTTCTTATTATTTTGAATATTTCACTTTTATCGTAGCCCAGGCCCTCCATGCCACCGACAAAGCCCTCAATCAACTTTGCCGACATTTCTTCTTTCAACGCGGCAACAACGTTTTCGTCTTTGCTTACAAAGCTTCCGATACCTCTTTGCGTGAAGATGATCCCCTGCCGTTCCAATTCTGAGCAGGCACGCTGCATGGTATTTATATTCACCTCAAATTTGGCTGCTAATGCCCGCACTGAATCAATCCTCTCCCCCCGGGCCAGTACCCCCGTCACTATATCTTTTTTGATGCGGTCCATGATCTGCAGATATATGGGTACCGTAGTGTTAAAGTTCATCCTGTTGTTTCACCTGCCAGTACTAGTGTTATATGTATATAGTACACTAGTACTCTAGAAAGTCAAATACCTTTCTGGATAATAATGTTTAGGATCGGCTGTAAGGGGAAGAAATGCGATATGGCGGGGTAGTTCACCTCCGACACCCTATTGATTATAGAATGGCTTTGTGATAGTATGGGACGGCCCCTGACTCATGCCAACTGGGGTCTCCTTTACAGTTTTATCCCTCCATTTTCGATATTTATCATGTAGTCTTAAAGCAGGAGAAATATAAAATGAGCAACACCATTTTTCGCAAGGCCAGCCTGGACAGCATATCATCACCGGAGCAGTTGAACGACTATATAAAAGTATCCAACCCGAGTATTTGGATAGTACTGATGGCTATGTTTATATTGCTGGCAGTGCTTGTGGTATGGAGCATTACCGGCAGCCTCCCCACCAGCGTGCACGCCAAAGGCGTGATAAACGGGGGGAAAGTCCTGGGCTATGTTGGTATTAGCGAGGCTGGCTCGATAAAAGCCGGGCAGGCGGTGAAAGTTCAGGCTGTCAACCAGAACACCACCGTAAACGGGCATATAGATTCGGTTGGAGCTGTTCCACTGTCCGGGTCCGAAATTGCCGCCGCTCTGAAGAGCGATTATCTGGCTCAGGCCCTGGCTCCTCAAGGTTTTGCGGTAAACATTGAGATAGCTTTGGACAGCCCGGATATGCCCGATAAAACCCTGGTCAATATCAATATCGCAACCGATACCGTTAGACCGATAGACTTTCTGGTAAAATAGGGGAGAGTTCATGCCTAAAATCGCCCAAATCCCTGTAGTAATGCAAATGGAAGCCCTGGAGTGCGGGGCCGCCTGCCTGGCTATGATTCTGGCTTTTCATGGCAAATGGGTGCCGCTGGAACGCTTGCGGACTGACTGCGGGGTGTCCCGCGACGGCAGCAATGCGGTGAACATCCTGCGCGCGGCGCGTGCTTATGGAATGGAGGCCGCCGGGTATCGCCTGGAACTTGAGGATGTCAAACAGATAGAGTATCCGGTGATTATCCACTGGAACTTTAATCATTTCGTAGTGTTGAACGGTTTTAAAAAAAACTACGCGGTACTCAATGATCCGGGTCGGGGAACGGTTCAGGTTCCAATAGAAGAGTTCAATAAATCCTTTACCGGAATTGTACTGGCTTTTTCTAAAACGGAGAGCTTTGTAGCCGATGGCAAGCCGCGCAGCGTGTGGGGCTTTGCCAGAAGCCGCTTAAAAGGCACTTTGGTGCCGATATTGTTCGTAATTCTCACCGGTATTCTAACGGCGATGGCCGGGGTGCTCACTCCGGTTTTTGCCCGGGTGTTTATGGACCGAATTTTAACCGGGGCCAATCCTGATTGGCTTTACCCCTTTATATGGGCCATGACTGGCCTGCTCGCTTTTCAGATCATCGTATCCGTCATCAACATCCTATATATGCTGAAAATTAGAGGTAAACTGGCCATTGTGGCCAACACCACCTTTTTCTGGCATGTCCTGCGCCTGCCGGTGGAATTTTTTTCGCAGCGCATGGCCGGGGATATTGCCGCCCGGCAGAGTTCCAACGAGCTCATTGCGGAGACTTTAATGAGCCAATTGGCACCTGTTTTATTGAACCTGGCTATGCTGGTTTTTTACTTTGTGATTATGGCAAAATACAGCCTTTTACTGACCGCTGTAGGGCTTGCGGCTACCTTTATCAACCTATGGGTAGCCGGTCTTATTTCAAAAAAGCGGGTGAATATAACCCGGGCCCAGATGCGCGACAGCGGTAAACTGGCAGCCACCACCATGAGCGGTATTGAAATGATTGAAACCATCAAGGCATCCGGAGCCGAAAACGGCTATTTTGAACGCTGGGCCGGCTTCCAGGCTTCGGTCAACAGCTCATCGGTCAGATCTGCCCTGCTTAATCAGTACCTGGGAGCGCTTCCCGGGGCTCTGCAGCAGATCGCCAACCTGGCCGTGCTGTTCCTGGGGGCCATGCTGATCATGAACGGACAATTTACCGTGGGTATGCTCCTGGCTTTTCAGGGCTTTATGAACGCATTTTTGGCGCCTGTGAATGCCTTTATCGGGCTGGGACAGAGTATGCAGGAAATGCGTTCTTCCATGGAGAGAATCGAAGATGTGATGAATTACCAGCCTGATGTAGAATACCCGCCCCAGGCTGAAGATGATGACCGGGAGTACCACAAATTGAGCGGCGCTCTTACCATGAAAAACGTTACCTTTGGCTACTCCCGGCTGGCGGAACCCTTGATAGAAAATTTCAGCCTGACTGCCAAACCGGGCCAGAGAATCGCGCTGGTAGGCACCTCGGGATGCGGAAAGTCCACCCTCTCCAAATTGATATCCGGTCTGTATAAACCCTGGAGCGGTGAAATAGAATTTGACGGGCAGGCCCGGGAGGATATTTACCGGGAAGTTCTTACCGGTTCGGTGGCCGTAGTCGATCAGGACATTATACTGTTTGAGGATACCATCAGCAACAACATAAAGATGTGGGACAAATCAATTGAAGACTTTGAAATGATTTTAGCGGCCCGCGATGCCGGACTGCATACGGAAATTATGCAGCGGGAGGGCGGCTACAATGGCATGATACTGGAGGGAGGCCGAAATTTTTCGGGCGGCCAGCGGCAGAGGATAGAAATCGCCCGGGTGCTGGCCCAGGACCCCAGGCTCGTTATTCTGGACGAGGCCACCTCGGCCCTGGATGCCAAAACCGAGCATGAAGTGGTTAAGGCCATCAAAGACCGGGGCGTAACCTGCATTATTATAGCTCACCGGCTGTCCGCCATTCGCGACTGTGATGAAATCATCGTAATGAATAAGGGCAAAGTTATAGAGCGGGGCAGGCATGAAGAATTATTTCTGGCCGGGGGGCTTTATACCGAGCTTATTGCCACTGAATAGGAGAGGCTGCTATGAGCAAAGGCTGGTTTGATGAACAGATAAAAGACAGAATCCGCTATGATGAAGAAGGCGTTCAAAACGCCTTCGCCCAGCTTTCTTCGGTTGTTCTGGGTAAATCGGTAATATCGGCTGCCTTAAACAGCGACCGGCTGAAAACGAAAAATGCCATCGAAGAAATCCTTAAGTTTTACAATACCGAGCCGATAGAACTGCCCGAAGAACTAGAAGACCTGAACGACCAGCTTGAGTACCTCCTGCGTCCCACCGGGATTATGCGAAGGGTGGTAAAGCTACAGGGCAACTGGTGGCGGGACGCTGTCGGCCCTATGCTGGGACAGACCCGGAGCGGCGATGTGGTGGCCCTCATCCCGGCCGGTTGGGGCGGGTACGAGTTCTTCGATTATGAAACCGGAGAAAAGCTCAGACTGTCACGCAAAACCAGGGATAAGCTGCAAGAAGAAGCCTTTTGTTTCTACCGTCCCCTGCCCCTTAAACAACTGGGACTTGCTGATCTCCTGCAGTATATAGTAAAGACCCTTTCTGCTGCCGATATTCTTATGGCGGCCCTGGCCGGTTTGGGTGTGAGCCTCCTCGGCCTGTTTACTCCCTACATAACGAAACTCATCTTTGAACGGGTCATTCCGGCCGGTGAACCGGGGCTGCTGCTGCCGGTGGCTTTAGTACTGGCGGGTGTTACCCTATCTGCGGTACTGATAGAAATCACTAAAACGCTTTTAATCGCCCGGGTGCAGACTAAAATGAACATCCCCGTTGAAGCGGCCGCCATGAGCCGGCTGCTTTTACTGCCGGCGGTCTTTTTTAAAGAATACAATGCCGGTGAACTGAGTTCACGCATCTCGGCCATTATGCAGCTCTGTGAAATGCTGGCCAATGCCTTCCTGGCAACCGGTCTTACTGCCCTTTTTTCATTGGTTTACGTATTTCAGATTATGAGTTTCGCCCCGGCCCTGGTGGCCCCCGCCCTCCTGGTCATCCTGCTGGAACTGGCGGTTACCGTCATAACCGGTTTTGTCGAACTAAACCTTAACCGCCGGCGCATGGCTCTCGATGCCAGGCTTAACGGGCTCACTTTTGCCAGCTTTTCCGGGGTGCCAAAGATAAAACTGGCCGGCGCTGAACGGCGCGTATTTGCCAAATGGGCGAAGGCTTATAAACAGCAGGCGGATGTAAATTACAATCCGCCATTGCTGGTTAAGATACAGCCGATTGCTGCCGGCGTCATCAACCTGGCCGGCATCGTTATCATATATTACAGCGCCGCTGCCGCCAGTGTTTCTGTTGCCGGCTTCATGGCCTTCAGCGCCTCATTCGGCCTGGTAACCGGTGCTATCATGTCTCTGGCCGGTGCAACTACCTCCTTTGCCAATATAAAACCGTTGATGGAAATGGTCGAACCCATCCTGAAAGCGGTGCCGGAAGTGGGGGAGAACAAGCAGATAATAACCAGGCTGTCCGGCAATATTGAGCTAAACAACGTGTCTTTTCGCTACAACGAAGAAATGCCCCTGGTTTTGGATGATATCAGCTTAAAAATAAAGGCCGGCCAATATGTGGCCATCGTGGGGAAAACCGGGTGCGGTAAATCAACCTTGATGCGGCTCTTGCTGGGATTTGAAACGCCGCAAAGGGGGGGCATCTACTATGACGGACGGGATATCGTCCGCCTTGACTTGCGATCCCTACGGCAGAATATCGGGGCGATAACGCAGGATGGACGGCTGTTTTCCGGCGATATTTTTTCCAATATCGTTATATCCGCTCCCTGGCTGTCGCGGGACGATGCCTGGCAGGCTGCGGAACTGGCCGGTATAGCCGATGACATCCGGGCCATGCCCATGGGCATGCACACCATGATTTCCGAGGGCAGCGGCGCCATTTCCGGAGGTCAGCGTCAGCGCTTGATGATCGCCCGCGCCATTGTGCCCAAACCCCGGATTCTGATGTTTGATGAGGCCACCTCGGCCCTGGACAATATCACCCAGAAGCAGGTAGCGGAGGCCCTGGGTTCTTTGAAAAGCACCCGGATCGTTATTGCCCACCGGCTTTCGACCATCCGCCACTGTGAGCGCATCATCGTGCTGGAAGACGGCAAAATCAGGGAAGACGGCAGCTATGACGAACTGCTCCAAAAAGGCGGCTATTTCGCAGAACTGGTGGCAAGGCAACGGCTTGATGATGAGTCATTTATAGGAAAGACTACGCTATTTTAGTCGCTCGATCTGCCGTTCCACCGTCTTTTCCACGCTCTGGGACCCCTGTGCTATAATACAAAAAGAACAATATCCGAGGACGCGAACCGATTATGGCTTGTTGAACGAATGGAGGCTTAAAGCGTGAAGGAAATGGTACAAAAGATTATAAAACATGCCGGCACCGGGGCCCTTATTTCGGCCCAGGCTTTTGAAAAGGCGGCGGCCGAGCTGGGCTACGGCAAGGAGGAAATCGTTGCAGCCATGCAGGATTTTGACGGGTTCCCGCTTGACGACGACGACCTGCTGGACGTGGTAGGCGGAGTTGGTTTAGAAAATGGTTACATGAACCAGACGCATGGTTACTCAAATAGAATTATTCAGAATCAAACCATTTCTTTCATAAATACAAGCATAGGTTGATCAATCCGGTTCAACTTTGAAGGCGTGGGGGCAGGCGTAGGGTTCCTTATTGCCATCTAAGAGCATATCAGGAAGAGGTGCGCAAAAATCATCAGTATCAGTGTGTGCATGATTGTAAAGGATGAAGAGCCGGTATTGGCCCGTTGTCTCAATGGCGTGAAGAGCTTTGCGGATGAAATCATCATCGTGGATACGGGTTCAAGCGACGCTACGAAAAATATAGCCCGGGCTTTTACCGATAAGGTGTATGATTTTGAGTGGAACGACGATTTTGCGGCGGCGCGCAATTATTCTTATTCCCTGGCCGGCTGCGACTATATAATGTGGCTGGACGCCGACAATATCATCGAAGCCGGGGACGCTGAACGCATTGCCGCTCTTAAATCTTCGCTGGCACCGGATGTGGATGTGGTTTTTACGCTGCATCGCAGCATGGTGGGGGAGGGCCATCATGAGACGGCGCTGCTGCGGGATCGCCTGATCCGGCGCAGCCTGGGATCCCAATGGATATACCCGGTTCACGAGGGAATCCCCATGAGTTCTGTGTCCGCTGACGGCGAAGTGAAAAAATACAGCAGCTATATTGCCGGGAATATCACCATCTGGCATAAAAAAGAGGTGGTCAATGATCCCGGCCGCAATATACGCATATTTGAAAAAATGCTGGCCGACGGCACCCCTTTCACATCTTTCAACTATGCCTACTACTGCCGCGAGTTATACCTGCACCGGCGCTACCAGGAATCATATGAAGCTTACCTTAAAGTCAAATCCATGCAGAGCCCTGCCGATATCGCCCACGCTTTGACATTTGCTGTGTGGAGCCTGCAAAAGCTTGAGCGCTGGAAGGAGGCTCTCGAGGAGCTGACCGGGGCCTTCGCCTGGGTGGCGCCCACCCCCTTGCTGTGCTGCGAGATGGGCAACTGCTTTAAGCATCTGGGGATGCAGGACCAGGCGGAATTCTGGTATATGCGGGCTCTTTCCTTTACCCCGGACCTGGCTGATTTCAACCTGATGTTTCCTGCTTACTACGAGTATATCCCCTGCCTGAAGCTGAGCAAGCTTTATGCCCGGAAAGGCCTTATAGAAAAAGCGGTGGAATACAACGAAAGAGCCGCCGCGGCCCGGCCGGACAGTGTCAGTGCAGCGCTCAACCGCCTGTATTTTGAGAGCCTGGCCGGGGATAAGCGAGGCTGGCCGATGGAGCAAGCTGAATTTTTTCCGGCAGGGGCAGCAAATCCCCTTAAGAGCGATGCAACCCGCCCCCTCAAGCTGCGCCAATTCGAATTGAAGAAATGGAACCGCCGTCCCATAGTGCTCTGCGGGACTTTGGACAAAGTCGCCCGGGCCGCTGAATTCCTGGGGGAAAACGGCGTTAAAGGCAAAATATATATTTGCGATGATGACCGGGCCGGGGAATCCTACCACGGAATTGATATTATAGGCGCGGAAGCTCTGGCCGTTCATCGCGGTGATAACCTCCTGCTGGGAAGCAAGGTGTTTTATCAGAGATACCTGCGCTTTCTGCCGGGAATTACTTTAGGGGACTGGTTCTTCATGAGCCAGCTGCTTATGGATCCCTATGAGCGCAAGGGCTACGAAAACATGATGTACTTCTTTTTCAAACGCCGCCGGGAGTCCTTCATAGTGCCGGGGATTGATCTGGTTCTGACCCAGCGCTGCAACCTGCGCTGCCGGCATTGCGCCAACCGCATGCAGTACTATACTGCGCCTCATGATTATGAGGAAGAAGACTATTTGGAATCATTTGCCCGGGTGCTGAAGGCGGTGGATGGCGTGGCGAGCATGAGGATAATCGGCGGAGAGCCTTTGCTGCTGCAGGAAAAAATAGAAAAAGTAATAGAGCGTTTCGGCAGTTCGGATAAAATATTCTGCATTGACATCCCCACCAACGGGACGCTGCCTTTAAAAGAGAGAACCGCTTCCGTACTGGCCGGGTGTCCCAGAGCAACCGTGCTGGTAAATGATTACGGGGCGCCTTCCCGGCGGGTCAAGGAATTGATGGCCCAGCTGAAAGCCGGTAAGATCTCGCATATGCTCTATCCTGCGCATACTCCCTGGTTTGATATGGGCGACTTCATATGCTGTGAACGCTCCGGGGAAGAAACGCAAAACCTGTACCAGGCTTGTTTATCCAAGGAAGGCTGCGCCACCCTTCTGGGACACGAGCTCTATCTGTGCCCGGTGGCGGCCCATGGAGCCGCTCTGGCAGCCGTACCTCGGCCGGAGGATGAATATGTGGATCTGCGCGACGACACTCTTTTGCGCGAACGTCTTTTCCAATTTTTTACACGTAAAACCCATCTTCAGGCCTGCCGTTTTTGCCTGGGCGGCAAAACCCGGGTGCCCCGGGGAGTGCAGGCTCACCATGCGCTGCCCTATCAATCAATAAGCGAAAGTGGGGAATTGTCGTGATTCATGTGGCTTTTGCCCTGCATGATTATCTGGGCTCCTACAGCATGTATACCGGTACGGCTATGGCTTCACTTTTTGAAAATACCCGGGAGCCGGTAACCGTGCACCTGCTGCACAACGATACCTTGTCGCCGCAGAACCGGGAACGGTTTATACAGCTTTGCGCCTCCTACGGGCAAAATATCGGTTTCTACCGGGTGAGTGCCGAGCAAGACTTCGACATAGCCGCGATAGAGAAACGCGGTTACTGTGAAGGGATCATGTTCCGTCTCTATCTGCCCCGCCTTTTGCCCGCGGCGGTAGAAAAAATCATCTACTTGGATTCCGACCTCCTGATTAATATGGATATCCGGGAGCTGTGGGAGCTTCCTTTACAGGGCTGCAGCCTGGCGGCGGTCAAAGACCCGCATGTACCTTTCGTCTCCTGGTTTGACGACTACATCCGGGAGGTTCTCAAAGTAGACCCGGATTTGTACTTCAATTCCGGGGTTTTGATCATGGATATAGCCAGGATTAGAAAACACCACGAGCTGGTCGCGGAATGCCGGGAGCTATTTCAAAAAATCACTACCTTTTTCCCCGATCAGGATTTGCTGAATGTGATTTTCCAGGATGATGTCCGGTATATGGACAGAAAATACAACTGGTTTTTAATCAGAAACCACAACCAGCCCCTCGGGGAGAAAATCTACCACTATAATGCCGCCGTATTCAATTTCCCCAACCAATTGCTCAACTTTGCCGGTTTGTATTTTGATTACTGGGACAAAACCCCCTGGCGAGACGCCGCGCTGGGCGCCGACCACAAGATGCATCTGCTCATCAGGATGCACAGCGGTCTGACCTATTTGCAGAGGAAGATGGATAAGGGGATGGTTTTAACCCCCCCAGGAGGAACTGGATTACGGCCAGGAGCTGCACCGGGCCGGTGAATATGAAAAATGCCGGGACTATTTAATAACCCGTTTAAATGTAGAACAGAATAACGAAATACTCGCCTCCAAGCTTTATATGCTGTCGGCGGCTTATGAAGCACTGGGGCAGAGCCGGGAGCAAAAGGACGCCCTGCTCATGTCGCTGCGCTACGATACTCCCTATGTTTTTTCCTGCTTCAAACTGGGCATGCTGTGTTTCCAAGAAAAACACTACCGCCAGGCCCGTTTTTGGCTGGAGACCTCGCTTCACGCCAAGCAGAATCTGCAGCAAATAGATGTTCAGGCCTTGAAATACAGGACTTATCAAAAGCTCAGCAAATGCTGCCTCAAGTTGAACGATATTGATGCCGCCATAAGATATAATGATTTGGCAGGTGAAATCCGGCCGGATAGCCTCAGTGTAGCGATAAACCAAGAAGTTTTTAAACAGCTGCGGCCGGAGCAGGGAAGATACGGGGGCGGTTCTTTTGCCTAACCGCTCTTCAGGAACCTTTCAAACCGGTCCTTATCTATCCCGTTAACGGCCGCAATTTACATATCAAAAGAACCCGGACCAAATTCGATGGCCCGGGTCCTTGTTTTCAATCCTTACATTAATCCGAGCTTGCCTAATACTCTGATTATTTCTTTAAAACAGCCCCAACAGGTGTAATCCCTTTTCCCGCATCATTGCTCCGGCAATTACCAGCCAAACGGCCAAAGCGACTACTCCCAGGAGTATGTCAAACCACGACATGGATGACCGCTTGGTCACAATATATAGGACAATAATAATAGCATAAAACGCGATAAGACCAAGCGCGATGTAAAACAAGCTGTTCCATTTGAAAAACAGCCATCCCACAATGAAAGCGGCTATTAATAAGCTGATCTCAAATACTGCACTGCGCATGATCCGGCCCTCCAATAATAGCTATTCAATATCTGACTGGCATTTTCCTCCTATTTCTAATCGTCTATGGTTTCAATAATTACTATGCCTATAAATAAGGGATGGTGCGGAAATATAAGAATTAATCTGTAAATATGTAATAAAGCAATAATGCCCGGACAAGTTTCTTATAGCCCCGATATGTGATTAAAAACCGGTACGGAAATAGAAGCCACCCCGGCCAGGTAAAACCGTCTGGATGATGAATTAACGGGCTATCCGGTCAAAGTTGACCTCTTTATCCTCTTTATCTATGCATTATGGGTCAATAAAAACAACAAGTATGTAAAGCAACGGGCTGTGCTGAGTTGCCGTTATCAGCACGAAGTGTTGAAGTAATTAGCTGTTTAATCCGGAAAAACGATGCAACCAGCCTAATAGCAGGGACAAGACCTTCCCCTTGCGGACTCTAGATTATGTCTATTCTATAAAGGAGCAAATACATGAATGTTACCCTTCGAACTGAGGAAGAGAAAGATTTTAGAATAGTAGAAAGTATAAGCAGAGAGGCATTTTGGAATGTTTATAGACCCGGCTGCTGCGAACATTTTATCTTGCACCAATTAAGAAGTTTCCCGGAATTTATTAAAGAACTTGATTTTGTTGCTGAACTTGACGGAGAAGTGGCTGGCAATATTGTTTATAGCAAAGCTGTGGTTGTTGATGATGCAGGCACCAGGCATGAAGTAATTGGCGCAGTCCTTAAACCAAGCCCTGGCTGACGGAATCTTGACCGAGGAACAGGTTAAATTGAGCTTGAACGTTGCCAGGCAAACCATGCTGCTTATGATTGAAGCGAAAAAGAATAAATAGCAGAAACATATTGAGCCGCCTATCAGGACGCATTGTTCCGGTAGGCGGTTTGTATTTTCTCTTAGCACCAAGTTATCGATGTATTTAAATTAGCAGCCAAGATTGGCGGACATAAAGACTCAACAATCACTTGCAGGGCTTATCCGCCCAGGATTAGCTCAAGCCGTGCTGAGCCAGGATTTCCTGGATCTTGCTAAAGGGAAAATGAGGGGCTTCCCTTCGGGGCTCTACTGGCTCTGTCCTTATGTCTATATGGGGGCTGGGCTTGTTGCCCCGTGCGGGTCCGCCGTCAAAGTAGATGTCCGCATTATCCCCAAAATAATTGACGGCCTCTTCCAGAGTGGTGGCGTCAGGCAAGCCCTTGAGGTTGGAAGAACTGATCCCCAAAATAGTGCGGCTGTAATCATAAAGAGTGCGAATTTCACTATCCTGAAAGTATACTACAATTGCCCCGGAACCAGCGGTGGCGGCGTCCAACGGGGTGTTGGGCTTCTTCTGCACGTAGAAGCTTACCGGGGAAGGGCTGAAGATGTCGATAATACGCTGCTGGCGTTCGTCTATTTCGGCGAATTCTGCTATTCGGCTTTTGTCCATAACGATGGTGATCGGCTTATCAGCTGGGCTATTGCGCATTGCTCTCAATTTTCCCAGAGCCCTGGCATTAAAGGCATCACAGACCAGAACGTATATGGTCAAAGTAGGTACACAAACGATTTTACCGTCACGAATAGCCTGACCGGCCATTTCGAACTCCCTGGGACCGGGTTTAAGAACTTGATAGCTTGGAGCCAGTATGACATCCCTTTTATTTGCCATAGCCATATAAAACATCCCTTTCTGTAATCAATTTATAGTTTAATATCAAGACGGCCCAGGCGGGCTTGGGGACGGTTCTTTCGCCCGCTTTATCATGCCTGGGAAATCCTCTTAGGGCGGTTTCTTTTGGGATCGGTTTTCATACCGATGTAGTCCAGCACCAGGGCCAACAGGTAGGCCATGATAAAGTAGAGCACCGCTACCATAACCAGCGGGAAAAAGGCGTCAAAAGTACGGCTGCGAATGATATCGCTGGCTTTGGTCAGATCCTGCACCGCGATATAGCCGACCACTGATGTCATCTTGACCAGGGATATAAACTCGCCCTTGTAGACGGGCAGAACCTGTCTCACCGCCTGGGGCAGGATGATATAAACGAAGGTTTGAAAAGGAGTAAAACCGCCGGCGATCCCGGCCTCGGTCTGCCCTCTGTCAATGCTTTCGATGGCGGTTCGAAACATTTCCGAAACATAGGCGCCGAAGTTCATACCAAAGGCAATCACCGCCACGATTATCGGGTCGATATTCACCGAGGCAAATACTACATAGAAGATCAGCATGAGCAGGACCAGAACCGGGGTGCCGCGCAGGATGGAAATGTAAACCCTGGCAATAGTGCAAAGAATCCGGTTTCGGGCCATGCGCATGAAACAGATCAGAGCGCCCAGCAGGGTGCCAAAGAGCACTGACAACAGGGATATAATAGCGGTTACTTTCAAACCGTCTACGATTAGCAGATAGCGCTGCTCGACAATGATGTTATTTTTAAAGCTTTCGGATATGCTCTGGATAAACGATGTGACCGCTGACTCATCCGATTGTCCGTCGTATGCGGCCAGATTCTTTTTCAAGGTGAATACGCTGGTTCCCAGTTCGTAATAGGGATCGGAAAAGTCAATCTGCTTCTTTCTCTCTTCGGTAATGACCAGGGTGCTGTCCACCATATCGATCTTGTTGCCGGCCACGGCCGCGATCAGGCTGGCAAACTCCATATCCTGTAGGACCAGTTCTTTGCCCAGGGAAGCGGCAAACCTTTCCGCCATTTCAATATCAAAACCGACGATCCGGTTGTTTTTTACGATAGCAAAGGGCAGACCCTTGTCGCTTACCACGCCCACCACCAGGCGGCCGTTGTTTTTAGGATTATCGATTACCGGCATATCGTTTATGCCTCTGGTTACCCAGCGGTCCGCCATATCATCATAGACGCCGTTAGCCTTAATTTGTTTTAGGAATTCATTGAACTGTTCCCGCAGCCGATCATTGTTTTGATTAAACCCCATACCCATAGGAATTCTATACAGATTCTCGCCTAAAATGGCCAGCTCTTGGTCGCTGCGCATCATTTCCAGCAAAGATTCGTGGGCGAAGAAGGCGGCGTCAATTTTGTTGGTCTTTACCGCCAGGATCAGATCGGATGGGCTTTTGTATTGCATTACCGTGGCGTTGGGATAGGTCTGGTGGGCGTATTCGTCATGAATACCGCCTAATAAAACCCCGATCTTTTTATCTTTGAGGTCGTCAACCGTATTGAGTTTGCCGCTGGTATTACCGGTTTCGGGCACGCTGCCGCGCACAAGCACGGCAATGCCTCCATCATAGTAACTTTCCGAGAACAGCACCTTTTTCGCTCTTTCCTCGGTAATGGATATGCCGGAGGCGATCATGTCAATTTTGCCAGCCCCGAGAGCCGGAATCAATGCGCCGAATTCCATATTCACGATTTCCAACTGCATATCCAGCTTTTGGGCAATGTAGGCAGCCATTTCAATATCAAAGCCTACCATTTTATTTGAGCTGTCGATATAGGCAATCGGTTCGCCGGTATTGGCAGTGCCCAGCCTCAGGGTGCCTTTGCTCCCGGTCAATTTAATATCGGGCATCGGCGCCGGGTCGCCCTGTTTGGGAAACCAGCGCTTCATCATATCATCGTAAGTGCCGTTGGCCTTGAGTTCTTTCACCGTTTCATCAATGGCCGTTTTGAGTTCTTGGTTTTGCAGCTGTACGGCAAAGCCGAATTTATCTTTCATCAGCAATTCAGGAAGAATTACCAATCCCTCATTCTTGGCAACGATATTCTCCAATATGGGCTTGTCATAGACAGTGGCGTCTGCTTTCCCTTCTCTTACAGCTATGGCGGCGTCAAGAGGACCGTTGTAATATTGGAATTTAGCATCCGGGAATTTGGCGAGGGTAAACTGGTCCGCCGCTGTCCCGGTTACTACAGCAAAGGTTTTGCCTCCGTTAAGCATGGACAGACGGGTTATCTGTCCATGCTCGTTCTGGCAGCCTGCCAGCGAAAGAATGAGGGAAAAAAATATTCCGGTGATTAGCAGTTTATTCCGCAACAGATACACTCCTTAAGCAGCTGGTTGCCCCATCTAATAGTATCAGTAAGCTGTTCTTTATGCTAATTTCAAAATCGTCATTTCGGGCTATATTCTTTATTCAATTTGCGCGACAATAGTTAAAGAAGCTCTTCACGATGCTTACGGGGATTTACGCAAATCTCAAATTAAACGGTAGCTAATAACCATTACAAAACAATTAACAAGCATCTCCGGCAAGTGATTTTCCAATACTTAATGGAACGGGGAGGAGGTATACGGAGCCGTTGGGCGCAGGCCTGCCCGAGGTCGGGGAGGCATTTATCAAAGCAAATATTAAGGGGGCAAATTCATGTTAAAAAGGGTAAGCGGTATTTTAATGGTGGTGCTGATTCTCCTGGCCGTAGCTGTTTCCGGCTGCACTTCCAGGGAGAAGATCACGGCCACCAGCCAGTTGAACGGCAAGACATTCGCAGTTCCCACCGGCACGGTGGCCGACAAACTGGTATTATCCAAATTCCCCAATGCCCACTTTCAATACTATAATACAGTGCTCGACTGCTGTATGGCGGTACAATCGGGGAAAGCCGACGCGGCTGCTTATGACGAACCGATCTTGAAGAACATTGCGGCGAAAAACCCGGGCCTGGTGGTTTTACCGGATGTGATCACGGTTGACAACTATGGCTTTGCCGTAAATCTAAACAACCAGGAATTGAAAACGGCCATTGACGATACCATAAAGGAACTTAAGGCCGATGGAACCTATAATCAGATGATGACCCGCTGGTTCCCGAAAACCGGCAGCCCGGCAGCTATGCCGGATATAAAACTGGACGGAACCAAGGGAACTTTAAGATTCGGTACGGCGGCGGTGACCGAAGCGTTTTCTTTTGTAGACGGCAGTCAAAAAGTGGTGGGTTTTGATATTGAACTGGCCGGCTATGTGGCTAAAAAAATGGGCATGAAATTAGAAATCGTGAACATGGACTTCGGAGCGATGATCCCGGCTTTGACAGCCGGCAAAGTAGATATGATCGGTGCCTGCATTACCATAACCGATGAACGGGCCAAGAGCGTTCTATTCTCAGAGTCCTATTATAAGGGAGGTATTGCAGCCCTGGTTAAAGAATAATACACAGAAATGAGAGTACTAGACCAGTGGAGATATCATACCGGGAACATATACCCTATTATAAAGCCTCCCGGCTATCCCAGTTCAAAACTGCTTACCCCGTAAACCCTCTTTAAATCAACCTGAGGCAGCTCACCTCGATACATGCGGGCGGTCGAGAACACCGCCTGCATTTTGTATTTCCCGGCCAGTTCCATTGCAGATGGATTGGGCTCCGGGACATCGAGAAAGACTGGAAGACCGGGTTTGATTCGGCTTACCAGAGCCTGAAAAAGCGCTTCGGCTATATAGTCCTTATCAGCGAATAAAGGACCGATTTTATAGCCATTGCGGCAGGCTCTTATGACTCCGTAGCCTTCAAGCCGTCCTCTGTTTACGCATCCCAGGGCTGCGCCGTCATGGGGGCATATCCACCGTTTGAGGAATTCCGTTCGGGGCGCGGGAAACAGCTTATGGTCATAGGCCGACAAATCAGGCAGGGGGATCTGAGATAGTTCAACGATCTCTCCTAATCGCCTCTCCTCATAATCAGCGCTCATAATCTCAAACCGGACATTGCGATAGGCGGTTGCAAAGCCCGACTTCTGATAGTTTTCCTGCTGGGCGGGCACGCCATCCAGGCCCACCGTCCGGCTCCCCAAATAGTCCATAGCCCTATTCCACAATTGAATTCCATAGCCCCGGCCCCGGTATTCCGGTTCTACGATGTAAAAACCGATAAATCCAAAATGATCGTCATAGCTTACCGCTGAAATAGAGCCGATCGGCCGGCCGGCCAGTTCTCCGATGAAGAAGCCCCGGGGGTCGCTGTGAAAAAAACATTCAGCGTCGTTTAGCCCCGGATTCCAGCCCTCGGCCGCCGCCCAATCCACTGCCATATCCAGATCCGGGCGGTTCATAGGGCGGATAACATAGTCGTTTTTAATCAACACTTGGCATTCCTCCCTCTGTTAAAATATCGGAAATAATGTTGGTTATTTTAACGGCCCAGGAGGGATAAGCGAAGCCAAGGGGAAAAGCGTGTAATTTTTTGACTCGGTTCCTTACTACAGGAAGATATGCCAAATCACGATATTATTTTATAGGTGCTTTATATGGGGGGGAGCGTTTTGCGTGCGCAAAATATAAACGGTTACACCAATAGCAGTGTCAGCCAGAAAAGTACGACTACAGGGACGCAGTCGCAGAGCTTTGCCCAAACCTTGAATAGAGCCATCTTTGGCCAATCTTTATTGGGAACCAAGTACGTCAATAAAAACGGTGCGGTCACCCTGGAGGGAATGGAGCGGGAGCTCAGGGAATTGGGCAGTGAATTTAAAAAGGAACTGAACCGGCATTTAAGGTCGGCGGGCTTAAGCCGCACCGAGCCCTTTGAGCTTGAATTCGCCAGTGATGGCCGGATTCAAGTCCACGGCCCGCACCCCGACAAAGAACAAATTGAGCAGATGTTTATTGACGATCCCGAGTTTCGCAATCTGGCCGCCCAGGTTTGCGTGCTAAAAGACATCATTGAGACCGGCCGGGAGGCTAGCGCTTTTCAACAAGCCTATGCCGCTGATCCGGTCAAGGCCGTCGCTCAATACGGACACCTTTTTTCCGGGCGGCAGGATAGTTACACGATTTTATGCCAGCGGGACCTTGGGTGGGATATAACTTTTAAAAAGGCAACCATTTATTCAAGAAGCCGTTAGCCGGTCTATATCCGTATTTTCTAAGATATTTTTAGCTGAGCCATCACGGACGGCTTTTATCATGGCCCGGCCAACTTTTTTCGGTGGGTACGTGGTGCGGGAAGAAAAGCTTCCCCAAGAGGCAAAGGGGCGCCATGACCGCATAGGTGCTCTATTGTATTTGATGCCGTGCCTGGGCTGAATATAGGACGGTCTGAACATATAGGCAGGTAAAAGCGGAGACGTTTAGAAAGGTAGCGAAATGCCCAAGATAAGAAGACTATTTGTTGTAATGATATTGTTAAGCGCTGCCCTAACCGGCATGGTCATGGGAGCCCGGTGGACCGGCGGCGACTCGGACCCGGGAACTGCTATCGAGTTGGAGAAACCGGCGGCCCAATACACTGCGGTTCAGGCCGGGGCGAAGGAGAAGCCGGCCCAGGATTCGGCAAACAGCCGCGACTGGACGCTTTATACAGGAGTGTTAGTTTTGACCGGCCTTTACGTCACCGCCAGGATAACCGGGGTAAAGAAACGGGGAAAAAAGAACGACTTGGGCTAAAGAAACATGCAGGGTCAAGCATTTGACGTTAAAAACAGGGTAGAGCACCGCCCAGGGGGGGCCTGGCGAAGTGGCCAGAGTATTGATTGTAGAAGATGACGCAGGGTTGAATAACGGCATTGTCCTGTCTTTGCGGCAGGACAACTTTGATTTTTTTCAGGCTTTCACGGTCAGGGAAGCCCGGGAACAGCTTCGCGTCCGGACATTTGACCTGGTCATACTGGACCTAAACCTGCCTGACGGAAACGGCTTTGAAATCTGCCGGGATATTCGCAGGACCTCGTTGATTCCGATCATCATGTTGACTGCCAATGACCTGGAATTGGATATAGTCAGTGGATTGGAATTGGGAGCGGATGATTATATCACCAAACCCTTCAGCCTGATGGTTCTAAGGGCCAGGGTGTCCGCTCTTCTGCGACGTTCGGGAAACAGTCCGGGATCTGGGCGGATTGAACTGGGTGATTTTATCTTTGACTTCGATAATATGGAGTTCTTCAAAAATGGCTGTGCAATCACCTTGAGTAAAACCGAGCAGAAGCTTTTAAAGCTGCTGGTGAACAACCGCGGTACGACCCTGCCCCGCTCCCTGTTGATGGACCGGGTTTGGAGCGATGGTGCGGAGTATGTTGATGAAAACGCCCTATCGGTAAGCGTCAGCCGTTTGCGGAACAAGCTGGAAGACGACCCTTCCCGTCCGGCTTATATTCACACCGTTTATGGAGTAGGCTACCTGTGGGGTGAAAAGAAGGCCCGGGCATGAAAAGGGCCGGCTTTTCTTTGACTGGCATCTACGGTCTTTTTTCGGCTGCATTTTTGACTGCTTCACTGGCTCTGGGGGCCGGATGGTATTATCAATCAGCGTCCCGGACGCTGTTGCTGGCGCTTTATCTGGCTTTGGTGCTGCTGCTGGCGGCGGCTTTCCTGTGGCAGATCCGGCGTATGGTGGCCAGTACCATCGATCGGATTGATGAAATGCTGGATAATGCTATAGCTAATCCGACCGCGGTCCTTTCCTATGATGAAGCCAGGCTTTCCCAGCTGGAAAACCGGCTCTACCGCTTATTGACGGTGTCGTCTGCTTCGGCCGCGAGCATAGCCGGGGATAGAAACCGGATACAGACCCTGGTTGCCGATATTTCTCATCAGACCAAAACCCCCCTCGCCAACATCCTCCTTTACGCTCAACTGCTGGAAGAACGGGCGGACTTATCGGATGATAGCCTGAAACTGGCCCGGCAAATAACTTTTCAGTCGGAAAAACTGGGATTCCTGATTCAGGCCCTGGTTAAGATTTCACGCCTGGAAACCGGAATCATAAGGGTGGCTCCTCAGCCTGCATCGGTGGGGGCGTTATTGCAGCATGGCATTGATGGAATTGCGGGAAAGGCCCGGGAAAAGGGCGTGGAAATCCGGCTGTCCTGCAGCGAAGAACTGCAGGCGCTTTTTGATCCCAAATGGACGGAAGAGGCCATTGGCAATATCCTGGACAATGCAGTGAAGTATACCCCGGGCGGCGGTATTGTATCGATCTCCGCCGCAGCCTATGAAATGTTTACCCGCATCGATATCACCGACACCGGAATAGGCATAGACGAACAGGAGATAAACCGTATCTTTCAACGCTTTTATCGCTCTTCCCGAGTGGCTCAGGACGAGGGGGTGGGCATCGGGCTGTATCTGGCCCGGGAGATCATAAGCCTTCAGGGCGGGTATATCAAAGTTAAATCAAAAAGCTTGGACGGTTCGCTGTTCTCCGTATTTTTGCCTCACCTGTGAAGCAAGACGGAAAGCCTTCAGCGCATGTGAACAAATCTTACCGAACGGTTAGATTTTCGAAAGATGCTGGAAAGAAGCCGGTGTTATAGTATTCTCAGAACTTTGGATTAAAGGGGATATTCTCGTGATTGTGCTTGAAACCAGCCATCTACGCAAAATTTACGGAAGCGGGCCCCATCTGGTGAAAGCCCTGGACGGGGTGAGTCTTTCCGTTGCCCACGGAGAATTTGTGGCGGTAGTGGGTACCAGCGGCAGCGGCAAATCAACCCTGCTGCATATGCTGGGGGGCTTGGACCGGCCCACTTCCGGCCAGGTTTATGTAAACGCCCAGGATCTATTCAGGATGCGCGATAGTGAACTGGCTATATTCCGACGCAGGAATATCGGCTTTGTATTTCAGAACTACAACCTGGTGCCGGTCTTGAATGTATATGAAAATATCATCCTCCCTATTGAACTCGACGGGCAGCGGGTGGACCAAGAACATGTGGACCGGATTATCACCACCCTGGGTCTGCGGGACAAACTGGCCAATCTGCCCGGCCAACTGAGCGGGGGGCAGCAGCAGCGAGTGGCCATTGCCCGCGCCCTGGCCACCAAACCGGCCATTGTTCTGGCTGATGAGCCCACCGGGAATCTGGACAGCAAAACCAGCCTGGATGTTCTGGGACTTATCCAACTGAGCAGCCAGCAGTTCCAACAGACCATAGTCATGATAACCCACAATGAAGAAATAGCTCAGATGGCGCAGCGCTCGATTCGCTTGGAAGACGGCCTTATCCTGGATGGTGAGCGGCCATGATCAAAGTCAAGAACCAGGGGGTAATCAGAAAGTTGGCCTGGAGGAGTTTTAAGGCGAACCGGACCCGAAACCTCATCGCCATAATGGCCATAGCCCTTACCAGTATATTATTTTCCACCTTATTTACCATCAGCAGCGGAATGGTGGAGACCTTCCAAAACGAAACCATGCGTCAAAGCGGTGGCATGGCCCATGCCTCTTTGAAGTATCTTACTCCCGAACAGTATGAAATAATTAAAAAACATCCGCTCATTGAGGAAATAGGCGAAAATATAGCCGTTGGCGAAGCTGCTAATAAAGAGTTTTTAAAGCGCCGGGCGGAAATCTGGTATTCCGATGATACGGGCGCCCAATTGGGATTTAATTATCCCACCAGCGGAAGCATGCCTGAAAAAGAAAATGAGATAGTCTGTGACTCGATAAGCCTGGATCTACTAGCCGTGCCTCACCAGGTCGGACAAAAATTCGTCCTGGAATATACGATTAAAAATGAAAAGCGCTCCCGGGAAATGATTCTTTCAGGCTTTTATGAAGGCGATCCGGTTGCCCCGGCCGGCACGATCCTGGTTTCCCGTCCGTTTATAGACCGGGAATTGGCCGGTATTAAGCCTGCCTACCGTTTGAACAGCGACATAAGCGGAACCATAAGGGCGGACATTGTCTTTCAAAACAGCCTTCATATTGAAGAAAACATCCGGCAGCTTATTACCGAATCAGGATTCAGCCTGGACCAAAATGACCCCGATTACATTGCCTACGGCGTCAATTGGGCCTACGTCTCGGCCAGTTATGATTGGGATGCAGATACCGTTGTTCCCATTCTATTGACGGCGGTTTTGATAATCTTTACCGGCTACCTGATCATCTATAACATCTTTCAGATATCGGTTGTCAAGGATACCCGCTTTTACGGGCTTTTAAAGACTATTGGCACCACCCCCCGCCAGATCAGGGGATTAATCATTCGCCAGGCCCTGCTGCTGTCAGCGGTCGGAATTCCCCTCGGCCTGCTGATCGGGTGGTTGCTGGGCAATATTTTGCTTCCTTCAATAGTGGCCCTATCGAGCTACCAATCCGCCCGGGCGGGCGCCTCGCCCCACCCTTTGATCTTCCTGGGAGCCGCCCTATTCGCCCTTTTAACCGTTTTTATAAGCTGCCGTAAACCGGGAAGAACCGCCAGCCGGGTATCGCCGGTGGAAGCGGTGCGCTATACCGGAATTCCTGACCAACCCCGCCGGGGCGGAAAAAAGACTACCGGCGGAGGAAGGCTCTACAAAATGGCCCTGTCCAATTTGGGGCGAAGCAAGAAACGAACCCTCATTGTGATCATTTCCATGTCGCTCAGTCTGATCCTGCTCAATACGGTTTTTACCGTTTCCCGGGGCTTTGATATGGATAAATTTCTGAGCAGGTATGTAGAGACAGATTTCCTGTTAGCCCATGCCAATTATTTCAGCGTGACCCGGGGTTTTCATTCCCCAGAAGATGCCCTCTCGGAACAGTTTATTTCCGCGGTCGAAGCTAGGGAAGGCTTTGAGGGCGGCGGACGGCTGTATTACAACCTCGGTAAAAGCCAGATCACTTATCAGGGTTTGGAGCGTTATTTGCAGCTATACGGCCTGGAGGATTTGCCCTTTGAGCAGCTCGATATTGTGGAAGGGGAATTGGACCTGGATACATTTAAATCCGGCCAGTATATCATAGAAGCAGTGGAAGCAGACGACTATGGCAGAATAAGCTGGGAGACTTCCCGCTGCCAAATCGGGGAAACGGTGTCAATCACTACCCAAACCGGCCGGCATGAATACGTGGTGGCGGCCAAATGCCGGATGAACCGCAGCAATTCGGTGCGCTACAGGTTTAGCTTTAATGGTATCGATAGCTTTCCCTTATACCTGCCGGCTGCCGAATTCCAAAAAATCGTGCCCGATGCCGCAATCATGAGCTACCAGTTCAACGTTGATGAGGCACATACTCCGGCGGTTGAAGAGTTTGTAAAAGGGTATACCCAGAGGGTGGAAGCGGCCATGAACTACGAATCCAAAGCGTCCTTTACCGGTCAATTCAATAAGCTGCAGCAAACCCTTTTATTGGTGGGCGGCGCTATGAGCCTTATCATCGCCCTGATCGGCCTGCTGAATTTCATAAACTCCGTGCTCACCGGCATCATCGCCCGGCGCCAGGAGTTTGCCATGCTGCAGAGCATCGGCCTGACCGATGGGCAGCTGCGCAGACTGCTGATCTACGAGGGCTTGTATTATGCTCTGGGAACTATGCTGCTATCCTTCTTTTTGGCGATTGGCTCTTCCTGGTTGATTGTCAAAGGACTGGTCAGCCAGCTCTGGTTTTTCAGCTACCAATTTATCATCAGCCCGTTGCTGGCGGCTTATCCATTCTTGATCTTGCTGTCGATTATCATTCCCTTTGCCGCCTATTACGGGGTGAACCGGCAGAGCATTGTCGAGCGCCTGCGGGAAGCGGAGTAAAAGGAGTATCATCATCTGGTTCAATATAGGGGTAAAGCAGCCTGAGGGTCTCGGCCGGACGGGGATGTCAACTGCGGGCATCCGTGTCTTTAATGAGCAGCATTGAAAGCCGGCCGATTAAAGGATATTATTGTTAAAAACCTTAAGATGAGTACGGTTCTAGGCAAGGCGGCAATAGTGGAGGTATTTTTATGCAGGCGAAACATCTCGACGGAAAGACGGCTTCGTCACAAATTAAGACTGAGTTGGCCAGGGTGGTTGAAGAATTGAAATGCAAAGGCATTAATCCCGGCCTGGCTATGGTGATGGTGGGGGCCAATCCGGCCTCAGCCCTATACGTAAACATGAAGGTGAAGGCCTGCCAGGAACTGGGCATTTGTTCCCGGGTCGTCAAGCTGCCGGAAAGCGCAAGCCGGCAGGAGCTCATTGAAACGGTAGCCGGACTAAATCGGGATGAAGCTATTGACGGCGTTCTCATTCAACTCCCTTTGCCTGCCCATCTGCAAGATGAAGCTATTTTGGAGTCGATCAGCCCGGAAAAGGATGTTGATTGCTTCCACCCCTATAATCAGGGCCGGCTTTTAACCGGCAGGGAGGGCCTTAAACCATGCACCCCCCTCGGTTGTGTAGCCCTTTTAAAGAGAAACGGAATTGTGCTGGAAGGCAAAAAAAGCGTGATTGTAGGGCGCAGCAATATCGTCGGCAAACCGCTGGCCCTGATGCTCATGCAAGAAAACGCCACGGTCACCGTCTGTCACTCCAAAACCCGGAACCTGAAAGAGGAAATCAAGCAGGCCGAGCTGTTGGTTATGGCCATCGGCCAACCCGAGGCGGTCGGCGGAGATGACCTGAAACGGGGGTGTATTGTAGTCGATGTCGGGCAGCACCGTTTAGCGGATGGCCGAGTTGTCGGGGATGTGGATTACAAAAGCGCTCTTTCCAGGGCCTCCTGGATAACTCCCGTGCCGGGGGGAACCGGCCCCATGACGGTGGCGGTTCTGATGTATAATACCCTGCGGGCCGCGGCCCGGCGCAGAGGTCTGCCTCTGGCATACGGCCTGGATAGTTCTAAGCCCCGCCCCTAGGCAAGAAAATCAGGAATCCAGGGAATCGGCTTTTGACAGAAGCTTTTGCAGGGAACGGTCATGAAAACCCGGCAGAGTGATGAGGGCCGTTATTGCTCCAATCAAACACATCAGCATATCCTTTTGACTGTCCCACACGTCACCCTGGGAGCCCAGGAAGGCGTCGGCCGCCGTCCCGGTGGCCACGGCCATCCCGAACTCGATCAATTCATAGGCGGCGCTGATAGCCAGGCAGATGCAGATAATTATAAAAGAGAGCCATTTCCCTCTCGGCAGCGGGGAGGTGCGCAGCAGTACTTCCCTGGCGATGAGGGCTGGTATGAAGCCCTGGGCAAAATGCCCTACCCGGTCGTAGTGGTTGCGGCTCAAATCAAAAGTGTCCCGCAGCCAGTTGAACAGAGGTACTTCCGCATAGGTGTAATGGCCGCCGATCATAAGAATAATCGCGTGTATGGCGATTAAAACATACAGCAGATCGCTCAAAGGAAACCTTTTATACGTGATAAACAGAACCAGCATGTAGAGCAGAGCCGGCGCCACTTCCAAAAACCATGTGAAGCGGTCGTGGGGGCCGATTCCGGACCAGGTGAGAACCCCCAGCACGATGGCCAGCAATGCCAGATGCAGCTGACGGTTATTCAAAAACCCTCGTCCTTTCATTTAAAGCTGTTGCTATTTTCGATGTTTCATGTCCTACTCTTTAATTTACTACAATTAGTTGCTTTCAGCGTTCAGCCAGGGGTATATATTCTCTGCGTTCGGAAACGCTCTTGTAGGCCGGGCGAATGATTTTTCCGGCATTGACCAGTTCCTCAATTCGATGGGCGCTCCAGCCTACCACCCGGGCAACGGCGAACAGGGGAGTGTATAATTCGGGAGGAATATCCAGCATCCGGTAAACCAGGCCGGAATAGAAATCAACATTGGCGCTGACCCCTTTATACATTTTTCGGGTCTGACCGATGACTTTAGGAGCCAGTTCTTCCACCTTGGCACAGAGCATGAATTCGTCCTCCAGGCCCTTCTCCCTGGCCAGCCGGGCGGCATGCTCCTTCAGTATCACCGCGCGGGGATCGGAAATGGAGTAGACGGCATGCCCGATTCCATATATCTTACCCGAACGATCGAAGGCTTCTCTGTTAAGTACTTTGAGCAAATAAGCGGATATTTCCTCGTCATCAGTCCAGTCTTTGACTTTCTCCTTCATATCCTCAAACATTTTTATGACCTTGATGTTGGCCCCACCGTGGTAAGGCCCCTTAAGCGCCCCCAGGGCAGAGGCTATTACCGAATATGTATCGGTCCCGGACGATGTGACCACGTGGGTCACAAAGGTCGAATTGTTCCCGCCGCCGTGCTCGGCGTGCAAGACCAGAGCCAAATCGAGCAAAGCAGCTTCCAAAGCGGTGAATTGGCTGTCCGGCCGGAGCATGTGGAGAATGTTTTCCGCCACGCTCAACTCGGGCTGAGGTGCGTGAATGTAAAGGCTGTTGTAGCCATGATAATGAGAAAAAGCCTGATATCCGTAAACGGCCATTACTGAGAGACAGGATATAAGCCGTAAGCACTGCCTGAGGACGTTTTCGATGGAAATATCGTCAGGATTATCATCGAAACTGTACAGATCCAGTACGCAGCGGGCCAGAACGTTCATAATATCTTTGCCGGGAGAGTGCAATATCATGTCGCGAACAAAGTATTGAGGGAGCTTCTGGCTGCATCCTGAAAGAAGCTTCTTGAAATCGAGCAGTTCGTTTCGGTTGGGAAGCTGCCCAAAAAGAAGCAGGTAACAGGTTTCTTCAAATCCGTAGCGCCCTTCGCTCATAAAGCCGTTAACCAGATTATTGATATCGATGCCTCTATACATCAATCTGCCGGGCACCGGTACAATTTCATTCTCGTCAATAATATAGGAGTGAACCTCCCCGATTTCAGTCAACCCCACCAGCATTCCACGCCCGTCAAGATCGCGCAGCCCTCGTTTGATCTCGTATTTAGGGAACAGGGCAGGATCGATCGAATTGTTTTGCCTGGCTATGGCGGCTAATCTGGCAAGCTGTTTATCTGATGGCTGTTCCACGAAGCCAGACCTCCTTTTACTCAGTCAATGAATTGCGTATTTATAATACAAAATACATAAAAAGATGAAAAAAACGAAACCGCCACCTGTCAGCAGTTTCTTATAATATTGTACCATTTTTCTACAGATTGCGAACGGAAATAGATAAGCTTTAAATCAGCGCCTCATCTTTAGAGGGTCAGAACGAAAAATAGCAATAAAGTTCAATAATCGTCTAACTGGAAAGTATAGCATATTTTTTAACAAGTTTGGAAAGAAGGAAAGCACGTGTTTGACGACAAAATCTCTTATCACTTCATTGGTATCTTTTCAATATTCTAATCGCCCTGAGAGTAATCCATTTACTGGGTGTTCCTTTTGGCCCGATGGGGATAAGCAGCCGGTCGCTGTTGTAGCTATTCTCTATGCTCCATCTACCCGTGTCGTCCTGCTTGGCCAGGACAATATTCATGGCTTCTTCCATGCGCCTGTCTTCTATACCAAGGGCAGTCAAAATATCCAGTATTTCCAGTACATCGGTTTGGTACATCAAAGGAAAACCAAATTTAAGCCATCCGGGCTTGGATACCCGCCTCAGATCATGGCTGCGTTTATGAATATGGTGGACCAATAAAAATTCGCTTGCCTTCTGTATCGTATCATTTATTTCATCGGTTCTTATATCTTCCGGTATGGCGCTTAATGCTTTGAGGGCCTTGACTACGCCCATATGACAGGTGTGTTTGCCCCAGCATATATCTGGAATAGGTCTCAAGATACGCGGGTTCCCGCTGTCTGTCAAGAATATCGCGCACCATGCCGGTTTGCATGATATCCCGCCTGGCGGCTTGCACTGCTGTATCATCCTCTGGCCTGCCTAAAATATCTTTTAACGTAAAATAACGCACGGAAGGGTTTTCTTCTTCCAGCAGCCAATTTGTCGGATCTGCTTTAAGGCCGCTTGTCCAATCGCCCATTTTTATCCCTCCACAATAAGGCTGGCACATCCAACCGACATAATACTCTCCTGCAGGGAGTATTCGTTTTCTACTTTTTGAACAGATCAGAGTGCGTCCCGGTCCTGGAGGCTACCAGAAGGAGCATCCCGCTGTCTATCTGATAGATTAACAGCCAATCCGGGAGTATATGGCACTCCCGGAAGCCGCTATAATTCCCCGCCAGTGCATGGTCGCGATGTTTCTGTGCCAGCGGCTTTTCTTCCACAAGCGCTTGCAAGACTTCTTCCAGCAAATCCAGGTTATAACCGCGCTTTTTTAACAGCTTATAGTCCTTGCGGAATTGTACGGTCGTTTTTAATGTTAGCATTCGCGGTCAAGCTCCTCGAACAGTTCGCGGGCAGAAGCGTAGGATTTCGCCGGGATTTTTCCACTGGCAATGTCCCTGGCTTCCTGCATGGCTGCTTCGGTTTCATAGTTATAGCTGGGCTGTTTCATCTCAAAAGGCAGGCCACCCACCATCAAAGACTGATGCAGGAAAATGTTCACTGCATCGGTGACGGTAATGCCGAACCTGGCAAAAAGCTGTTCTGCTCTCATCTTAGTTTCCGGGTCAATGCGAATATTGATGTTCGCTGTCTTTGCCATACGCTCACCTCCTTGCACGCCCTATTATATAACATTGTGCGCACAACATCAACACGATGTGAAACATTTTTCCTATCACGCTGCTAGCCGGGGAATACCTACGGCAAGCGTTTACATCCACAAGCAAAAGATATGATATCCTATTCTAGTGTTAAAAGGAGAGCGAGGGCTGAGCTATACCCGGGAAAAAAATCGTTTCGTGCTCTTGAATTCTGACTGAAATTGAGCTATAAAATATCTTGATAAGATATCCAGGAGGATTGAAAGCCATGGAAAAAACGCAGTTTAAAACTGAATCGAAACGCCTGTTGGACTTGATGATCAATTCGGTGTACACCAACCGGGAGATTTTTTTAAGGGAGCTGATTTCCAACGCCAGCGATGCCCTGGACAAATTGTACTTCCGGTCCTTAACCGATCAACAGGTGGGAATGAGCCGTGATGACTTTGCCATCCGGATCGATGCGGACAATGTAAACCGGGTTCTAAGCATTTCCGACACCGGGATTGGCATGAATAGAGAAGAACTGGAAGCCAATCTCGGCACTATAGCCAACAGCGGTTCCCTGGCCTTTATGCAGGAAAACCAGGGCGCCCCTGACATTGACATTATCGGCCAGTTCGGGGTGGGCTTCTATTCCGCCTTTATGGTAAGCAAGAAGCTTACCGTGGTAACCCGGGCCTATGGTGAACAACAAGCCTATAAATGGGAATCGGAAGGCTTGGACGGCTACCTGATAAGCGAAGCCGAGCGGGAGGGAGTGGGAACCGATGTCATTCTCACCCTGAAAGACAACCGCGAAGATGACAACTACGACGAGTTTTTGCAGGAGTTTAAAATCAGGTCCTTGGTAAAGAAATACTCCGACTATATTCGCTATCCCATTAAAATGGATGTGGTCAAGAGGCGCCTCCAAGAAGGCAGCGACAAAGACTATGAAAGCTATGTGGAAACGGAAACCTTAAACAGCATGGTCCCCATCTGGCGCCGCAACAAAAACGAATTGAGCGATGATGATTATTATCATTTTTACCGGGAGAAATTTTTTGATTTTGAAAACCCCCTGCGGGTAGTGCACAGCAGCACCGAAGGCAAGGCCACTTACAATGCCTTGATGTTCGTTCCGGCCCGCACCCCGTATAATTACTACTCCAAGGAGTTCGAAAAAGGATTGCAGCTCTACTCCAACGGCGTTTTGATCATGGACAAATGCGCCGATCTGCTGCCCGACTATTTCAGCTTTATGAAGGGTCTGGTGGACTCGCAGGATCTCTCCCTGAACATTTCCAGAGAAATGCTGCAGCATGACCGGCAGTTGAAAATCATCGCCAAAAGCCTGGAGAAGAAGATCAAGAGCGAACTGACCGATATGCTGCTTAAAGACCGGGAGACCTATGAGAAGTTTTATAATAGTTTCGGCCTGCAGCTAAAATATGGAGTATACCAGGACTTTGGGGCCAACAAGGAGCTGCTGCAGGGTCTGCTGCTGTTCTATTCCTCCCGGGAAAAGGCCCTGACCACCTTGAGCGAGTACCTGGAGCGCATGCCGGAAGGGCAGAAGTATATCTACTATGCGAGCGGCACCAGTGTTGACCGCATTGACCGCCTGCCCCAAACCGAACGGGTCAAAGACAAGGGCTTTGAGATCCTCTATTTAACCGATGATGTGGATGAATTCGCCTTGAAAATGTTGAATGAATTCGAAGGCAAGGAATTCAAGTCGGTTTCCTCCGGGGATCTGGGCCTGGAAAGCGAGGATGAAAAGAAACAGGTCGAGCAGCAGTCTGAGGAATATAAGGATCTCTTAGCGTTTATGAAAGAGTCCCTGAAGGACAAAGTGAGCGAGGTCCGCCTCTCCCAGCGCCTTAAGACCCATCCGGTGTGCCTGACCAGCGACGGGGCCTTAACCCTGGAGATGGAAAAGATCCTGAACGCCATGCCCTCCGAACACCAGATCAAAGCGGACCGGATATTGGAGATCAACGGCGGCCATCCGGTTTTTGCAACCCTGCAGGGTTTGTTTAAAGACGATAAAGAAAAACTGGCGGCCTACAGTGATATTCTATACAACCAGGCCCTGCTCATTGAAGGCCTTCCCATCGAAGACCCGGTAGCCTTCTCCAACGCGGTATGCGGCCTGATGGCAGAAAAACCGTAGATTATTTATTAATCCATTACCACCTGCCGATACTCTGGATCGGCAGGTTTTTTAATACGAGAAAAGAACGTAAAGAACAGTAAAATAGAGGTATGAAGAGTAATAAGAGAAAAACAGTTTTTTTAACTTCCTGAATCGCAAGCTACAGTCAGTTACATTCGCCGTATTATTCAAGTTCAAATGCTCCCGTATATAGCTGATAATATTTCCCCCGCTCATTAACAAGCTGTTCATGGCTGCCCCGCTCAATGATACGGCCATCCTCCAACACCATAATTACATCGGCGTTCTGAACGGTTGACAGGCGATGGGCAATCACAAAGACCGTCCGGCCTTTCATCAAGGTGTCCATGCCTTTTTGAACGATCGCTTCGGTTCGTGTATCAATCGAAGAAGTGGCTTCATCCAGAATCATGACGGGCGGGTCGGCCACTGCTGCGCGGGCAATGGAGATCAGTTGCCTTTGCCCCTGCGAGAGTCCGCTGCCGTCGCCCTCCAGCACGGTGTTATACCCGTCGGGCAGCATCCGGATAAAGCCATCGGCGTTGGCCAGCTTTGCGGCGGCGATACATTCCTCGTCCGTGGCGTCCAGTTTACCGTACCGGATATTATCCAAAACGGTTCCGGTAAACAGGTTTACATCCTGCAACACGATACCGAGCGACCTGCGGAGGTCGGATTTTTTAATTTTATTGATATTGATCCCGTCGTAACGTATCTTCCCATCCTCAATATCATAAAAGCGATTCATCAGGTTGGTAATGGTTGTTTTACCGGCGCCGGTCGCTCCGACAAAAGCAATCTTTTGGCCGGGTTCAGCGTAAAGCGTAATGTTATGGAGTACCGGCTTCTTTTCTTCATATCCGAAATCGACATCGTAGAAACGAATATCGCCTTTCATCTGCGTATGGATAATCGTCCCGTCGCTGTGCGGATGCTTCCACGCCAGAAATCCGGTGCGGTCATTACATTCCTTTATTTCGCCATTTTCCATTTTGGCATTGACCAAAGTAACATAGCCGTTATCCGATTCGCTGACTTCATCCATCAATTCAAAGATACGGGAAGCGCCCGCCAGCGCCATAACCACCATGTTAAACTGTTGGGAAACCATTCCGATGGGCATGACAAAACTACGTGACAGGGTGAGGAAAGAGGCAATCGTTCCAAGCGTCATGACATTGATTCCGGTAAGACTGAGATTCTTTATACCGGCAATCCCCAATACCGCGCCGACTACGGCAAGCAGCACATACAGCATGTAGCCCATGCTGCTGACAATCGGCATCGTGACATTGCCGTATTTATTGGCTTCGGTGGAGCAGTAACAAAGCTCGTCGTTCTTCGTGTCAAAGGCTGCTTTGGCTTTTTCTTCGTGGCAGAAAACTTTGACTACCTTCTGGCCGTCAATCATTTCCTCGATATATCCGTTGACATCGCCGAGCGAATGCTGCTGTTTCATAAAGAAGGAACCGCTCTTTCCCACGATTGTTTTAATAACCTTCAGCATGACGATGACAAAGATGATGACCAAAAGCGTCAACTCCACGCTGAGATACAGCATTGAAACGAACACCGCAAGTATAGTGACCACCGAAGAAAATAACTGGGGCAGGCTTTGGGAAATCATCTGGCGAAGCGTATCGGTATCGTTGGTATAATGACTCATAATATCCCCATGGGCATGGGTATCGAAATATTTGATCGGCAGGGTTTGCATATGATTGAACATTTTGTCGCGTATCTTTTTGAGCGTTCCCTGGGAAACCGTCACCATGATCCGGTTGTAGAACAAGGTGGCAAGTACGCCGATCAGGAAAACAGCGCCCATCACCAGAACCGCTTCCAATAAGCCCGCAAAGGAAGGGTGGGCCTGGCCCAGCAACGGGGTAATGTAATCATCAATCAGCGTCCGGATAAAAAGCGACGAGGCGGCGCTGGCAACCGCGCTGAGAAGGATGCAGACAACAACAATAGCGATTTGTATTTTATAATCGCCCATATAGGAAAGCAGGCGTTTAATCGTACCGGGCTTGAACCTTTGGAAAGATGGCTTTGGGACTGTGCCGGGAGCGCTGTTGGCAGGCATTTCTCCCCTTTGCGGGGCACCCTTTGATGGCATTTTATTCATGGAGGTGACCCCCTTTATTCTGAGATTCATAGACTTCTTTATAAATCGGGCAGTTTCCCAGCAGCTCATCATGGGTTCCCACGGCGTTGATTTTGCCGTCGTCCAATACGATAATCTTGTCGGCTTCCATGACCGAGGCGACGCGCTGCGCAATGATGATCTTGGTAGTATCCGGAATTTCCTCCCGAAAGGCCCTCCGAAGGAGCGCGTCGGTTTTCGTATCCACGGCGCTGGTGGAATCATCGAGAATGAGGATTTTCGGCTTTTTGAGCAACGCCCGCGCGATACAAAGCCGTTGTTTCTGGCCGCCCGAGACGTTGCTGCCGCCCTGCTCGATATACGTGTCGTATTGGTCGGGGAATTTCTGAATAAAGCCGTCCGCCTGCGCTAGCTGGCAGGCCTGCACCAGATCTTCATCGCTGGCGTTTTCATCGCCCCAGCGGAGGTTCTCCTTAATCGTACCTGAAAACAGCACGTTCCTCTGTAACACCATCGCCACCTGATTGCGGAGCGATTCAATATCGTAATCGCGTACGTCCGCGCCACCTACCATCACCCTGCCGCTCTCCGCGTCATACAGCCGTGGGATAAGCTGGACAAAGCTGGATTTTGCAGAACCAGTCCCGCCTACGATACCAACGGTTTCGCCGGACGCTATGGAGACAGTGATGTTGTCAAGCACCGGCTTTTCCGTTTTATGCGCATAGGAAAAGATTACATTTTCAAACGATATGGAACCGTCTTTCACCGTGAATAAGGGACTTTCCGGATTTTTCATATCGCTTTCCTCGCCGAGAATTTCCGAGATTCGCTCCGCAGAAGCACGAGAAATGATGATCATGATGAAAACCATCGACAGCATCATCAAGCTCATTAATATCTGCATGGCATAGGTGATCAGGCTCATAAGCTCGCCGGTTGAAAGCCCAATGGCGGGATTGTTGTTGCTGGCCACGATCTGTTCCGCTCCCAGCCACGACACCAGCAAGAGGCAGGCATACAGGCAAAATTGCATCAGAGGCATATTGTAGGCGATTCTCTTTTCGGCCTTGGAAAAGTCTTGGAAGATTGCCGTTGATATTTTCCCAAACTTAGTTTCTTCAAAACTTTCCCGGTTAAAGGATTTGACAACCCGAATGGCGCTGAGATTTTCCTGCACAACATTGTTGAGCCTGTCGTAAGTCTGGAAAACTTTCTGAAAGATCGGGTGCACACGGGACATGATCAGCCATAAACCAAGCCCCAGCACGGGAATACTGGCCAGAAAAATCAAGGAAAGCTGCGCGTCAATATGGAAGGACACGATCAGGCAAAAGACCAGCATGACAGGGCTTCGTATCGCCATGCGGATAATCATCTGATAGGCGTTTTGTACGTTGGTCACATCGGTTGTCAGGCGGGTGATGATACTGGCGGTGGAAAATTTATCAATGTTGGAGAACGAAAAGTTCTGCACGTTGTAGTACATGTCGCGCCGCAGATTCCGGGCCAATCCGGAAGAGGCAATCGCCGCGCTGCGCCCGGCCAGCGCGCCGAAAGTCAACTGTATCACCGCCGCAATAAGCAGCGCCAGTCCCATCATTAAAACGTAAGATAGGTTGTTCTTATCAATCCCGTAATCAATCAAATAGGCCATTAGGATGGGTATGACAATTTCTATGATGACCTCAAAGGTTACGTACACAGGGGTAAGTATGGATTCCTTTTTATACTGCCCAATACTGGCAGCCAGTTTTTTTATCATGGTTCATTTCCCTTCAGTGTGATGATATAAGCCGTTTATCATAAAGCATTGAACCGATTATTTCTATCGCACAGATTGTTTCCTCTTGAAACAGTCGCATCATGCAACAATGTTGGACGTCAAACAAAATATGCAAAAAAAATTAGTTATACGGTCAACCGGATAGCTTACTTTATGTTGTCCTTCATCCGTTGAATATAGCTATAAAAGGCCTCCAGTTCTTCTTCGGTGAACCCCTTGGTTAAAGCCGCCTCGATTTTATCTCCATGTTCTTTCATGGATTCGCTTACTTTCCAAGCCTTGTCTGTAAGCACCAGCTTTTTCAGTCTGGAATCATTGGGGACGCCATGCCGCTCAATTAACCCCTTTTTCTCCATCAAAATCAGGACTTTAGAGACAGTGGAGCGGGTAATGGTAAACTGTTCCTCCAAGTCTTTCTGATAAATATCTTTATCGGCGTTATCGGCAAGAAATCCAATGATCCAGCCATTTGTGCCTGTAACAGAGTCAATTTGTTCTTTACGGTCCGTCTTTACAAATTTACGCATGATGAGATTTTCGAGGGAGCGGAGTTCTATTCCAATGGGTTTTCTGTTCATCTCCATCCTTGCCTCCTGCTTTCTTTGAGCATAAAGTTGTACGTCGTACTGTACGACACGCTACATTGTAAATCGCCTCGCTGGTTTTGTCAATAGAAGTAATGCAAAGATTATAGATTTCCTTAGTAATGATGAGGTTTCCGCAAGAGGACATAGCCAGAGATCAATGAAGCATATACCTTGAGCCGTTTACGGGAAGTCAGTAGGAAAGGCCAATAGAGATGCCCCTTTGAGGTGCAGCCCGTGAAGACATGCGGTGGGCGGAATTTCGATGCGCCTTAAGGCGCTGCCGGCATTAGGCCCTTATAGGGCAGTACATGCCACCGGTTTTCACCGGTGGTCATGACTGAAACAATGATCTCTAATCGGGCTGTTCCCTTAATTCCGGCAAGACCAGCGGTTCGGGCAGGTACTTCATCTCATAATATATGAACAACCCGGTTATCAAAGAAGCCAGGGCATCGGCAATGGGGGCGGTTCTCCATACGCCCTCGATCCCCCAGAAACGGGGAAGGATGAGGATCAGGGGAATCAGCAGCAAGACCTGGCGTGACAGGCTCAGGACGGTCGCTTTGGCCCCTTTGCCCACGGCCTGGAAGTAGTTGGCGCATATGATCTGGAACCCGATGATAAAGACCATACTGAAATATACGACCATGGCATGGGCGGTCAACTCGGTCAGAGCGGTATTGTCTTTACTGAACAATCCCACGATCTGATAGGGGAAGAACTGGAAAAACAGGAATGAGGCGCTTGAGACCAAGCTGGCGGCTATCACGGCTTTCTTTAAAGTCAGCTTGACCCGATCAAACTGCCGGGCGCCGTAATTAAAGCCGATCAAGGGCTGGGCGCCCTGGCTGATGCCGACTATGGGCATAAAGGAAAGGGTTATTACACTCATCAGTATTCCCACCGCGGACAGCCCCAGGTCGCCGCCATAGGAGGAAACCGTTTTATTCAGGATCAGCTGTTGCACGCTGTTGGCCAATTGCATGGCGAACGGAGCAAAGCCGATGGACACGATGCTCATTACTATGGGCCGCTGCAATTTAAAATTCTTGAGTCTCAGTTTGACCAGGCTGCGGTTGCCCAGAAAGTAACTCAATACCCAGATTAAAGCGAACAGCTGGCCCAGTATGGTGGCCAGGGCCGAACCCTTGATGCCCAGGCCCAGCTTAAAGATAAAGAAGTAATTCAATACCGCGTTGATAAGCGCTCCCATTACCTGGGTGGACATAGCCATCACCGGATTGCCCTCGGCCCTGATAAAGTTGTTCATACCCATGCCCAGCGCCCCGAAAACCGAGCCCAGCATTATAATATGCACAAAATCAAGCGCGTAGGGCATTACATCCGAACTGGCCCCGAAAGCTCTGAGGATGGGGACCGGGAAGAGCAGGTAGATGGCCGCTAGACATAGGGGCAGAATGATCAGCAGGGCGGTGGCATTGCCGGCCACCTTCTCCGCTTCCTCCAGCTTCTGCTCACCCAGGCGGATAGATATCAGAGCGGTAGCCCCGATGCCTACCAGAAAGGCTACCGCCATCAGGATCAGCATTATGGGAAAGGCCACCGTTGTCGCGGCTATAGCCAGGGAACCCACTCCCTGGCCTACAAAGACCCGGTCCACAACCGCGTACAGGGCATTGGACAGCATCCCCACTATTGAAGGCCATGAAAACTGCCACAGCAGACGGCCGATGCTCTGGCTTCCCATCGTTGTATTAGGCTTCATTATCCTTACTCTCCCTGTTCAAAAGGATTATAGATACTAACATAGTAATATAGTACGGTACGCACGATTCGTCAAGTAAAGGGCGCCCCCAGGAGCGATGGAAGCCAAATTGAAGGGGCAGTAACGCTGCTGACTGAATATAACAGCGCCGCTGCCCCTGGTTTTGATAAAAAAATGTTTAGGCGAACTCGGCTATCTTTTCCAGACGTTCGGCCATGGCGGTGATTTCTTCGATGCTGGCGCTCATTTCCTGACTGGCCGCGGCCTGCTCTTCACTGGAGCGCAGGGTCACTTCGCTGTTGTTCAGGGTTTCATCAACCTTGGTCTTTATCTTATCCGTTAACTCCTTTATACTGCCCACGGTGGTCTTCGACTCATCCGACAGCTTGCGGATTTCTTCCGCAACTACGCCAAAGCCCCGGCCCACTTCCCCGGCCCGGGCCGCTTCAATAGCCGCGTTCAAACCGAGCATTTTGGTTTCATCGGCGATCTGCTTGATAAATCCCAGCACCCCGTTAATATCCTCGGAAAGCTGGAATATGTTTTTGATATTGCTGTTCAGCTCCTGTTCATTGACCGAAATATTGGATGAGGCTGCCGCCATTTCCTGAATGGTGGAAGCCACCTCTTCCAGGGAACGACTGAGGTTGGCCGACATGGTGCGCAGGTCGGTTGCGGTTTTCCTCGGTATAATAACCCCGAAGGTGGCCACCACCTGGGTGGGATCGTCTTCATCGAAGCAGGGATAGGTTACAATCATAACCGGAACTCCGTAATTTGAAGCATCCATCTCGGTTGCAAGCATTTGCTTGCTGCGGATGACTTTTTTAGCTATTGAATCCTCCTTAATGAGATCTCCCACCGCGTAATTGTTCACGCTGAATTTATCCGAGTTTTGAATATAGGCAAACTTCTCCAGGTCGGTCATATAAAGAAAAGACCCCTCGGGGAACATATTGGCCATTAGGGGTGCGAAATCGTTGAAGGCTCTTGCTATGGGGTGCAGCCGTGGAGTGATGAGAATTAAACCGCCGGTCAGCACCTCTTCATCCACAATGGGGATGCTGGTCATTATGAGCCGCATGCCGTAGACTGCTCTGGGGACCTTTTCTTCCGTAACCTTCCTTTGCTGCATGGCCTGATGGGGGCCGCCGCCTTCTCTAACCCTGGTTCCTAAGTTGAGGGCGGGAACATCGAAGACTTTGGAAGCAACCTTCCAAACTACCTCATTGCGGTCGGCTATAACCATTAGCATACCACCCGGTATAGAGTCGACCAGAATAGAAGCTATCTGTTTGATACCTTCTACAGCTTGAGAGTTAATCATTGATATCCACCTCTCTATTTTTTTCTATCTATCTATAGCAATATTATAAGTGTTCTTTATCCCAAATCGGACAAATTTTTCAAATACGGGAAAAGAATCGCCTGAACTGAATTAATAGGGCCGTTAATCAGCCTGTTCACTGAGAAAGGTGAATTGCTGAATGCTTTTAAGAGCTAGAAACCCCAATTCTATAAGGTTTAAGATTCTCCATTTATTTTAAACGCTTGTGTTAAATGTTGGCACAACAGTTGCGCTTTGTGAATATTGTGTTCGTAAGAGCACAACACTTTCGAGGAGGATCTTTTATATGCCCAAGGCAAAGAAGAAACAATTGGTAGGGATGGTTTATTCCATGACCAATGAGGCGGTAAACAACCAGGTAATTGCCTTTCGTAGGGGGATTAACGGCAAGCTGACCCGAATGAAGGCCTATCCGACCGGTGGAGGCGGCACCGGCACCACCGAAGTTTCGCCGGCCACACCACAGGACGGAGTCGATCCACTGGCATCACAGGACTCGCTGGTGTTGTCAAAGGATACGGACTTCCTTTTCGCTGTAAATGCCGGCACCAACAGCATCAGCAGCTTCCGGGTGGCTGCCAGCGGGGCGCTCAGCCTGGCCGATGTGGAGCCCTCGGGGGGCTACCAGCCCAACAGCCTGGCGGTGTTTGGCAACCGTCTCTACGTGAGCAATGTGGGCAATGAGGCCAATAATTACGCCTCCAATATCAGCGGTTTTCGACTGGAAAGAGACGGCCGCCTCACCCCGATCCCCGGCGCTATCTATACCCTGAGCACCGCTAACGCCCAGCCCGCCAACGTAGTTATCAATTCGGACGGCAGGCTGCTGGTGGTATCGGAGCTTACCACCAACCGCCTGAGTGTTTTTCGCTTCAAGAGCGACGGGACCTTAAGCGGGCCGATCATTAATGAGTCGGCGGGGGCGGGTCCATTTGGCATGTATTTTCTTTCCGGAGGGGTCTTGCTGGTCAGCGAAGCCGGCAGCAACGCTCTATCGTCCTATACAGCGGCTGCCAATGGAAGTCTGGCCACGGTCAGCGCTTCGATCCCCAACGGCCAACTGGCAACCTGCTGGGTGGTGCCCGCCCGGAATGAGCGGTACGCCTTTACCTCCAATGCCGGCAGTGGAACTATCACCATTTACCGTATCAATAATGATAAAACCCTGGAGGTTATGGAGAACGTGTACAGCACTGCCGAAGGTTCGGCTGCCAATCCCATTGACATCGGAGTGAGCCGGGACGGGCGCTATTTCTACGCATTAAATGGCAATAAGGGTTCGATATCCGTTTTCCGGATCGAAAGGGACGGCCACCTTACCCGGGTGCAGGTGCTCAGGGATTCCATGCTGCCCGTATTGGGCTCCCAGGGAATCGCGGTGCGTTAAGTACTCTGCTTCTACAATTTATAATCGTCTGGTGAGGATGGGAGGGTTATAAAACAGACCGGTAGCGCTGGAGACACTTTCTACACTGACGTGCTGCGCCCCCCTGTCCTTAATACCTGCTTTGCCATAAGTAAAATACAGTATTACTGAGCTAAATGGAGTTTGAGCATGACTTCCGAAAGACCAATGTATACGGATAGGACATGCCGACCAGTACTGCTTTTTATGTCAGTTGATTTCCTACCTTGACACACCATCCTGACGCCTTTACCGCGTAGTGGATATTTCTAGAAACCTCCTGTTTATTGCCTGGTTCTTTAATTTATGCAAGCTTGCCAGGAAGTTACTATAACCAGATATAATAATAAATATAGAAGGTTATTATACAATCTGGTCGAATATTAGAATAAGCGCTGTTGTAACCAATGGATCCCAGTGAGCTTTTATAAAAATATCTGAGGAGATTTTAATGAGGAAGATTGCAATCTATGGCAAGGGCGGCATCGGCAAGTCGACGATTACAAGTTCACTGTCTGCGGCCATTTCCCTAATGGGCTTTAAAGTAATGCAAATCGGCTGCGATCCCAAGGCTGATTCAACTATCAAACTGACCAATGGACGCCCCGTTGTGCCGGTAATGAATTACCTCAAAGACCATATCGAGTATCCGACCCTGGATGATATTGTGGTCCCTGGTTTTAATGGCATACTATGTGTCGAGGCAGGGGGCCCCACGCCGGGTATTGGCTGCGGGGGGAGGGGAATTATTACCACCTTTAATGTCCTGGAAGAGTTGAATGCCTTTGAGACCTACCGACCGGATTTCGTTTTTTATGATGTTCTGGGCGACGTAGTCTGTGGTGGCTTTGCCATGCCCATACGCCAGGGCTATGCCGAGGAGGTCATTATCATAACTTCAGGAGAAAAAATGGCTCTTTTTTCCGCCCGCAATATCAAAGCGGCCCTGGATAATTTTGCGGATCGCAATTATGCAAGCCTACGCGGCCTAATTTTAAACCGGCGTAATGTGCCGGGCGAAGAGAGAACGGTTCGCAATTTTGCGGATGAGGTGGGGACGACAATTATAGGAGATATTCCCCGGGATGATCATATTGGTTTTTATGAGGAGCTAAATAAGACCGTAATAGAGGGAGATGCTGAACTTCCAGTGGCCAGAATTATTATGGAAATAGCCAGCCAATTGCTGGTTGAGAAGGAGGCTGAACAATGAGTGGACAGCCCTTTTCACTGGCCATAGGCGATGTCGATAAGCTCGGACCCTCAGGATACCCACGGCTAATGCCCCGCAACTATATGCACTACTGCCCCCCTGGAATGGGCGGATGGGGAATAGTCCGGGTAGGGCTGTTAGTTCCCGAATCGGTAATGCTGTTTGTATCCCCGGCCGCATGTGGAAGGCATGGCGCCATAGCCGGTTTTCAATTGGGGTTTAAGAAACGATTATTCTTTTTTCATATCAGTGAGAATGATATGGTGACCGGACAACACCTGGAAAAGGTAATCCAGGCGGCCGGAGAAATAATCAATACAATAAAACCACGGCTCAGAGCTCTAATCATCTGCGCCACCTGTGTCGATGATTTACTGGGCTCGGATTATGATGCAATTGCTCTGCGGGTGGAGGCCGAGCATAAAATACCGGTCAGGATCTGTCACATGGATCCCATCACCCGGGAAGGGAAAACCGCCCCCGAATTTTCTGTTCAGCAGGCTGTCTACAGTTTCCTTCCGGTATCAAAAGAGAGGGAGCGGAGCGTAAATATAATCGGCAATTTTGCCCCCATTGACCAGGACAGTGAATTTCATGGATTGCTGTTGTCGGTAGGGTTTGAAAAGATAAGGCATATTGCGGCCTGTTCCAGCCTGGAGGAATTCTACCAGATGGGGCGCTCTTCGTACAATATCCTGCTTAAACATCCGGGCCATCTAGCGGCCAGAGATTTACAGCGGGGGCACGGAATCCCTTTCTGCTTTGCCCCGCCGGCCTACAGTATTGACACTATTACCGCTGTCTATGAGCAACTGGGCGAGTTTCTGGGGCATAAGCTGCCGCTGGAGAGCTACCGTGAAGAAGCCCTGGAAGAACTGAAACAATACCGGTTGTCTTTGGGACGCATTTGCATCGCAGTCGGTGAAAGCATCAACGCCAGCCCCTTTGAACTGGCGCGGGCCCTCGCCGAGTACGGATTTAATGTTCCCTACATCTTTGCGGACAATATCCTCCCGTTTGACAAGGAACATATCAGGTGGCTGCAATATAAAAGACCCGAGACAAGGGTGTTTCCCAATATGCACCCGACCATGGTCGGCTTTCTGGAAAACAGCCCGGAAGTTGATCTCGCCATCGGTCTTGATGCCGGCTATTACTGTAGTGGTGCCAGGGTAGTGCCCCACAGCTTGGACGTCCAACCGTATGGATACCGTGGAGTTTTGAACCTGATGCGTGCTATGGTTCAGACGTTAAGCAGGCCGCGTGATCACCGGGAGCAGGTCTATGCTTCCAGTATTGTAATTTAAGGAGGCTTAAGAACCAGTGGAAGGCTTATACAAGTTTTTACCTCCTTTTGCCCCCGACTACTCAGGGGTGTGTTCAGTTTTGTTTGAATTGGGGGGAATGCTGGTTATTCACGACGCCGGAGGCTGTACCGGCAATTTTACCGGCTATGATGAACCCCGCTGGTATGGCAGCGCCAGTGCCGTATTCAGCTCCGGTCTGCGGGAGAGAGAGACCATATTGGGGGATGAGGAGCAGTTTATGCGCCGGCTGCAGGATGCTGCCGAAGCCATGAAACCGAGCTTTATTACCATCCTGGGCAGCCCGGCGCCCATGGTGGCTGGAATGGATTACCGGGCAGTGGCGGCTGCTATCTCTCGAAGAACCCGGTTGCCGGTGCTCACTTTCGATACCGACGGCATGAAGAAATATGATGTCGGTCAATCAGAGGCCTTTTTAAAACTGGCCCGGTCTTTTGTCAATCCGCGCTTCCCGGAATCGCAAGACTCCCCCCAGGTCAATATTATTGGGGCAACTCCTCTTGATATAGGCAGTAAAAGAGCCATCGAAGGGCTTATTAATCAGATTGAGAAGGCCGGTTTTTCGAACATATCCTGCTGGGGAACGGGTTCGTCAAGGGATGAAATAGCAGGTGCGGCCCAGGCTAAAATTAATATTGTAGCCTCCTGGTCGGGACTGGCAGCCGCCCGCTATATGTTGGCAAGCTACCAAACGCCTTTCTACGTGGGAATCCCAGTTGGAACACGACCGGGTATATTATTCCGCCGTGATATTCGCAGGCTGGCGGGGCTGGCTGAAGATAGCCCGCCGACAGCGGTTTGCCGAGTTGGGAAGGATCCTCGGAAAACGCTGGTTATTGGAGAACAGGTTATGAGTAATGCCCTTCGTACCTGTCTGCAAATGGATTTCGGCCTGGAGCAAGTGCAGGTCGCCACATTCCTAAACCTGGACGAAAGTTTAAGAGACGAAGCGGACTTTATCCTTAAATGTGAGGAGGATCTCGCTGTCATCGCTGCTCAAAAAAACTATGATCTGGTAATAGGCGACCCCCTATACGAAGAAGCTTTGGATTTGAAGGGGGAAACCCGTTTTATAAAACTCGCCCACCCAGCTCTTTCCAGCCGTCTTTTTTGGGATCATTATGTAGATTTATTTGGGGAAGGAGGGACATCATTCTTTGCTGAACATCTGGAACCGTAAAGGAAAAGACTGACCAATTAATACTAAAGAGGAGAATGATTATGAGAAGCCGTCTATTTAAAGGTGCTGCACTGTGCATGATGCTGGTCTTGATGCTGGGTGCGCTATCTGCATGTTCAAAGAAGGGGCAAAGCGCATCAACAATTGCGGAAACGGAATATAAAACGGTTATTGACCAGAATGGCAGAACCGTAAAGGTCCCGACCAAAATTAACCGGGTGGTCGTTACCAGCATGGTGCCGGTTCCATCAGCCTTTTTCGTTGCCACCGGATCCTGCGAAAAACTGGTGGGCGTTCATCCGGCGGCCAAGAGCGCTGCGGAAGTATCTATCCTGGGTGTATTGGCTCCCGAAATATTTAAGGCTGAGACTACCTTTATCAAAGGCAGCGATCTGAATATTGAAGAGCTGCTCAAGCTAAAACCCGATGTGGTTTTTTTCCGCGGTCCCAACGGTGAAGAGTTAAAACAGATGGAAGCGGCTGGAATCCCAGCTGTTGCTATTAAACCGATGGCCAGAGCAGACGGCAACACCCTGGAGATATATAATTCATGGATCAAATTGATTGGCGAAGTAATGGGCCAGGAAACCAGGGCCGACGAAATCATAAATCTGGGCCGCGAAGCCGAGAAGATGGTTGCGGATCGAGTGAAAAATGTGTCTGAAGATCAAAAACCGCAGGCCATGGTTTTATATAAACACGATGATAAGAAGATCGAAATTGCCGGATCGAATTTCTTTGGCTCCTACTGGTTAAAGACTACCGGCGCCCGGGACGCAGCCCAGGAAATCAACGGCACCAAGCAAGTCAATATGGAACAGATCTATAAATGGAATCCGGATATTATTTACATAACCAACTTCACATCCACCCTGCCCGAGGACCTGCTCAATAACACAATCACGGGGCAGGACTGGAGCAAGGTAAAAGCGGTTCAAAACGGCAAAGTATATAAGATTCCCCTGGGTATTTACCGCTGGTTCCCGCCCAGTGGGGACAGCCCCCTTATGTTGAAATGGATGGCTCAGAAAAATCAGCCGGAACTGTTCAAAGATTATGATATTACTGCTGAGATCAAAAAATATTACGCCCAGGTATATAAATACAATCTCAGTGATCAACAGGTGCAGACCATTTTGAATCCCCCCCGGGAAGGTGCCAAGGATGCCCAGTAAAGCTTTTTTGGACGGGCGAAGGATGGACTGGTGGCATGTCTGATTTACCGGGCGCCCAGGCAGGAAGTAGATTGAGCCGCAAGATTATGGTTCTAATATTAGTGCTTGTACCCCTGATTTTGTTTGTGCTCTCGGTCTGCTACGGAAGGTATTGGATTTCACCGTCAGTTGTTTTGGACATCCTTTTTTCTAAACTCATCCCGGTAGACATCACCTGGTCAGGGCTGGAGGAATCGGTAGTCATGAGTTTGAGGGTGCCGCGGGTGCTGCTGGTTATGCTGGTGGGAGCCGGATTGGCGGTTGCCGGAGCCTCCTTTCAGGGGCTTTTCGGCAATCCACTGGTAAGCCCCGACATCCTGGGAGTGTCTGCCGGGGCCGGATTCGGAGCCGCCTTGGGCATCATGCTATGCGATCAGATGGCCGTGATTCAGATTCTGGCGTTTGCCTTCGGGATTATGGCGGTCATAATAACCTACGCCATCAGCCATCTAAAAACCGGCACTCCTCTTTTCATGCTGGTTTTATCGGGAGTGATTACCGGCGCTTTTTTTCAGGCCATGATTTCATTAATAAAATATCTGGCCGATCCCCATGACAAACTGCCGGCCATAATATACTGGTTGATGGGCAGTATGGCCGGTGCTACTTATCAGGACCTGTTGATAGGTGCTCCTATCATCATGGTCGGGATAGTCATCCTGCTATTGCTGCGTTGGAGGATCAATATTCTGTCTCTGGATGAAGAGGAAGCCCGTTCCCTGGGGGTGGATGTTCAACGCCTGAGATGGCTGGTCATCTTTGCCTCAACCATCATTACCGCCACCGCTGTATCCTTATGCGGAATCGTCGGATGGGTGGGGCTGGTCATTCCTCATATAGGAAGAATGCTGGTGGGACCCGACCACCGAAGGCTGCTGCCGGTATGTGTTTCACTTGGGGCCTGTTTCCTGGTGCTTATCGACAATATAGCCAGGGCAGCTACCAGTTCAGAAATACCACTGTCAATACTTACGGCGGTAATAGGAGCCCCGTTTTTTGCTTATCTCTTAAGGAAAACCGGAGGATTATGGTCATGAAGATGGAAGTTCGGGATGGGGAATTTGGCTATACTAAAGACCGGCTCATTTTGAAAGACGTTAATTTTTCTATTAACGAGGGGGAAATACTGACTATATTGGGACCCAATGGAGTGGGCAAAACCACCCTGCTGAAATGCACGACATCCCTTTTCCAGTGGAAAAAGGGAGCAACCTATATTGATGAGATCGCCCTTTCCTCCCTGGGAAGAAACCAGGTTTGGAAGGATATGGGTTATGTGCCTCAGAGCAGCAGGGGCGCTTTTGCCTACCGGGTGTTTGACATGGTTCTTATGGGTCGAAGTCCGCACTTGAACCTGTTTTCCCTGCCAACTAAAAAGGATAAAGATATTGCTTTGAGCTCACTTAATATGGTCGGCATACTCGATCTCAAAAATCGCTCTTGTGGAGAAATCAGTGGCGGTGAAATGCAGCTGGTGCTTATTGCCCGAGCCCTGGCCTCCCAGCCCCGCATCCTTATTCTTGACGAACCCGAATCCCACCTGGATTTGAAAAACCAGATGGTGATCCTGGATGTTTTAAAAAGAGTAGCCAAACAGGAAGGAATCAGCTGCCTGATAAATACTCATTACCCGGATCATGCTCTACAAATCGGAGACATGACTTTAATGATGGGCAAAGAGAGTCCTGCTGTCTTTGGAAAAAGTGATGCGGTTATCAGCGAAGACAACCTGAAAAAATATTTTGACGTAGATGTTAAGCTCATAAGTTATGACAGCGATGGAAAAACAATGATGACCATTGTGCCGCAGTTTAACAACTAACCCAAAGCAATAATGAAGTCTTTAAAGAGTCCGGGGAGTACCGGATTCTTTATATAGGGATCAATGTATACAGCTAAAATGGGTTTGACTATTATTGACTATAAATGAATAATCATTTAATATACAGTTAAGGTGATGTTTATGAGATGCAGGGACGATGAGAAGCAACAGAATATCAAACGGGCGGTAATCAAGCTGATTCTGGCCGAAGGTTTTCACGGGCTTTCCATCTCCAAGATCGCTAAAGAAGCCGGTGTTTCACCGGCAACGGTTTACGTTTATTATGAAAATAAAGAAGCCATGCTCTATGACATCTACCGGGAATGCGGCGAACAGATCTATGCCTATGTCCTGGGCCGGATAGACTGCACCAGCGGTGGGGAGCGGTTTGTGGAGTCGATGGTTCAGGCCTATTACACCTATATTGTGGAATACGGTGAAGAATTCTATTTTGTTGAACAGTTCACGAGCTGCCCGGCTCTGGTCGGCAAGTGCAGCGGGCTGGAGGGCAATGCCCGGATAATACGCCTGTTTGACGAGCTTAAAAGGAAGCGTATTATAAAGGATTTGAACAATCAGATTATTGCGGCCATTCTCTTCAACCCGGTCAAGAGCATTGCCGTAAAATATAGACAAAACCCGGATGCCAGAACCGTTCTGGCTGAATTGATACCGGTGATCCAGGAGGCTCTTTTAGCCGATTAGTACCAGCATAATAAGCGGGACCAGGCCAGTTTTTATAACATGAAGGTCAGCACGTCCCGCTATTATAAAAAGGGGTTATAAATGAACATTCATTTAACCGAGGGAGGCGAGGATATGAATAATGAGGACCGGAATAAAGAATTGAAGGTTGTGCCAGTAATAGATACAATTTTGCTGACCGGAATGGACTACACTTTAGCGTTTAAAAGCGAGGAATTTGCACAGCTTTTAAGTGAGCTTGACGAGCGTGCCATTGCCCTGGCGATGAAGCATAAGGGCCGGCATGACACTTTGACGGAAGAAAACTTCTATAAAGTGGGCGTTTTGCTGCAGATTCTGGATGTCGAGCATAAGGAACAACTGGTCATGCTTAAAGTCAGGGCTCTGGAACGGGTTGAGGTTTCCGCCCTGCGCTTGGAAGGGGTGTCAATTATTGCCCGGTACGATGAAGCCGGGGATGAAAACGACCTGGACGCCAATAGCCAGGCCGAAATGCTGAACTATATCAAAAATATCGTTCATGAGATAGGCGCCCATTTCAGGGGGGCAGAGCCGTTCTTGAAAATGATCGACCAGGAAGTAAACCTCAACGTATTGATCTGCCGGGTGGGTGAATTTATGCATATCTCCGCTCTTGACAAACAGGGACTGCTGGAAAGCCGTTCGTTAAAGGAGCGCAGCCTTAAGTTTTTAGATCACCTGATCAAACATAAGGAATCCATCAAACTGCAGTTTGAAGTGGCTGAAAAATTCAGCGAAAAGGCCAATAAAATGCACCGGGAAACGGTTTTGCGGGAGCATTTGAAGGCCATTCAGGAGGAGCTGAACCAGGGGCAGGAGGAAGGCGCAGGGCCGGGCCAGGTGTATCGTGAAAAGATTGAGGCCTGCGGCATGCCTGAGGAGGTCAAGAAAACCGCTCTGCAAGAGGTCGCTAAATTGGAAAGCCAGAACCCCAGCAGCCCGGATTACAACATTATCCGCAACTATCTGGACATTCTGGTGGAGCTGCCCTGGCAGTCCAGCGAACCCAAAGAGATCGACCTCGATGCAGCCAGGCGGATTCTGGACGAACAGCATTACGGGCTGGAAAAGGTTAAGGAAAGAATCATTCAACACCTGGCGGTTATGAAACTGAAGCATGATAAAAAGGGTTCTATATTGCTGCTGGTTGGGCCTCCGGGAATCGGTAAAACCAGTTTGGGCCGCAGCATCGCTGAAGCCCTGGGCAGAAAATACATCCGGGTCAGCCTGGGCGGCATTAAAGATGAAGCTGAAATTCGCGGACACCGCCGGACCTATATCGGGGCTTTACCCGGAAGGATCATCTCCAACCTGAGAAAGGCGGGAGAAAAGAATCCGGTTTTTGTACTGGATGAAATCGACAAGCTGATGGCTGCCTACAACGGCGATCCGGCCAGCGCGCTTTTGGAGGTGCTGGACCCCGAGCAGAACAACAGCTTTACCGATCACTACCTGGAAGTGCCCTATGATCTGTCGGAAGTGTTTTTTATCGCCACCGCCAATTCGCTGGACGGCATTCCCGGACCGCTTTTGGACCGGATGGAGACTATCGCGATATCGAGCTATACGGCCAATGAAAAGTTTCATATCGGCCAAGATCATTTAATCCCGGCGGTTCTTGCCGAACACGGCCTCGGCCATGAGCATCTGGTGATTGAGGACCAGGCCTTAAGAGATATCATCGGCAACTACACCCTGGAAGCCGGGGTGCGGGGTTTACGCAGGCAGATTGCCACCGTGGCCCGGGTGGCTTCGGAGAAGATCGTCTCCCACAAAGTGGAGCTGCCCTATGTGGTTTCAAACGCTATGCTGGAAGAGATCCTGGGCAACACGGTTATAAGGCATGATCTGGCCCTGTCTGATAACCCGGCCGGAGTAGTCACCGGTTTAGCCTGGACCCCGGTGGGGGGAGACATTCTGTTTATCGAAGGAACGGCTATGCCGGGAAGCGGTCAGCTGACCCTTACCGGTAAACTGGGCGATGTTATGAAGGAATCAGCTCGTATTTCGCTGAGCCTGGTGAAGTCAAGGCTGGCTTTGAGCAGCATTAATTATAATTTTAAAGAGAAGGACCTGCATATCCACGTGCCTTCCGGGGCGGTGGCCAAGGATGGGCCTTCCGCCGGAATTGCGCTATTTACCGCCATCGCCTCGCTGATAAGCGGGGTAAAGGTGGACCCGAAGCTGGCCATGACCGGTGAAATAACCCTGCGGGGGGCGGTCCTGCCGGTCGGAGGCATTAAGGAAAAACTGCTGGCCGCCCACCGGGCCGGCATACAGAAGGTGTTAATTCCCGGTGACAATATACGCGATCTCAAAGAATTGCCGGAAGAGGTTTTGGAGCAGCTGGAGATTAAACCGGTGGAGGTCATTGAGGACGTACTGGCTGAAACGCTGGGCATCAGCCTGGCCAGTCCCCAGATAGTCCTGGAGAATGGTTTTATGCGAGAACTTCCCGGTAATGATCAAAATCAGTATATAATGGATATATAAAGGTAATAGAGAGGCTTGTTTGAGATAGCAAGCCTCTCTTATTTAGATTCGGGCCTTATAAAGCCTTAATCCCTAAAGCGTATGAAGGAGAATGAGTTGATGCATGAAAAACCTGATTTACGTGAAATACTGGCAGTTGAAGTACCCCTGCATGACTTTTTGGGCATTGAGGTAGGCGAGAGCTGTGACGGAAGGGCCGAAGTACGGATTTCGGTGACACCCCGGCTGCTGAATGCCAATGGCGCCGTTCACGGGGGTGTTTTTTACACCTTGTGCGATGTAGCGGCCAGCTATGCTTTTTACATGGTGGTGCCCAGGGGGTATTATTTTGTCACCAATGATATGAATATATCCTTAGTTGCTCCGGCCTTTACAGGGGTTCTGACCGCCCGGGCCGAAGTGCTCAAAGTCGGCAAACGGATGGGCTTTGTGGAATGTAAAATATACGATCAAGATGACCGCTTGTTGGCCACCGGACGGATTAGCAAAAGCATTTTGGCCAAATGACCAACCATGCATACAAACGGATGTATATAGAAATAGTATATCTGATATTATAATAGAGTCGCCATGGCCTATCGCATGGCTGTTTCTTTTTAGCATGGGTTAGGAGGAGCAAATGAAACTGGCTATTTTCGATTTCGATGGGACCCTGTTAACGGATGATACCCTGCCTTGCCTGGGAAGGGAGTGGCTGCGGCAAAAACGTTCCCGGTCCAGGTATTATATGGTCCTGCTTTCAGTGGCCCCGGTATTGATCAAATACAAGGCCGGGCTGATGAGCCGGGAAGCCATGAAAGGCCAGGCCTTCAAGAGATTCAACCGCATCTTTACCGGAATGAGCCGGCCGGCCGTCGAAGAGTTCTTCCGGCAGGCCTACCCCAATCTGCGCCGACTGTTTAACAAAAGCGTATTGGATGAAATCGAATTGGCCCGGGAACAGGGTTTTCACTGCGTGCTTCTTTCGGGCGCTTACCTGGAACTGCTTCAACTGGTATCCCGGGATCTGGGAATGGAAACGGTGCTGGGAGCCAGACTGGCCTTCAAAGACGGAGTGTTTGATCACCGTGGTGAAACCAGGTTTGTGGACGGTGCAGGAAAGCGTGCTTTATTGTTTGAGGCCTTCGCCGGCCAGAGTGTTGACTGGGAGCATAGCAGGGCTTTTGGCGACAGCTTTGCCGACATATGCATCATTGAAACAGTAGGAGAGCGGGTGGCGGTTAATCCGGACCTCGAACTTTTGGAGCACGCTCAAAAAAACCGCTGGCGGATTGTCAGTACCTAGTCCTCTGTTAACTCTATTCGCCGTTAAAATGGGTGTGACGCCGAGCGGCAGCGGCCTGGCCGCTTAAACGGGTTACATAGAGGTTGCTGTAAAAACCGACAATAGGGTAGTATTATTATAATCCAGAAAAAAGCAAATAAGGAGAAGGGGTGTTAATAATGGCTCATACTCTACCGGAACTGCCGTATGCCTACGATGCGCTGGAACCTTTTTACGACGAAGCAACCGTAAGACTGCATCACGATATGCACCACAAAGCCTATGTCGACGGATTGAACGCGGCGGAAGGCAAACTGGCCGAAGCCATAGAAAAAGGTGATTTCGCTTTAATAAAACATATTGAACGGGAGCTGGCTTTCCACGGCGCCGGCCATATTCTGCACACCATGTTCTGGGAAAACATGAAGCCCGGAGGCGGCGGACCGGCCAATGGGGCGGTGGCCGAGCTTATCGACCGGGATTTCGGTTCCTTTGAAAACTTTAAAAAGTTATTCTCCGCTTCAGCGGCAGCCGTCGAGGGATCGGGATGGGCCATTTTGGCCTGCAATCCGGTTTTTGAAAAGCTGGTGGTCCTGCAGGCTGAAAAACACCAGGATCTGACCCAATGGGGCGCGGTTCCGCTGCTCATCATAGACGTCTGGGAGCATGCCTACTACCTGAAGTACCAGAACAAGCGGGCCGCCTGGATCGAAGCCTGGTGGAACCTGGTCAACTGGGACGATGTCAACCGGAGAGTATTACAGATGCAGTGCCAATGTAAATAACGTGAATGCTTAAGGACCCGGATGGGCTTAGCCATCCGGGTCTCTGTTTGCTCTAATGAATCATTCCGGATCCCGTAAAGCTATCTTGTATTTGGCTGCTTTGCGGACGATAGTCGGTTGGCTGACCCCGAGTTCGCTGGCTACTTTGCGGGTGGAGCCGAAGGTGTCCAGGGCGTTTTGAATCAGCTGCTTTTCCAGGTTTTCAATGGCTGGTTTGAGTTTGAATCCGCTTAACAATTCAATGGTATTGCCTTCCTTCTGGCTGTTTACTGAACTGGGCAGATCAACACTGTATATGGCATCGCCTGAAGTAGTGATGACCAGCCGCTCGACAAGGTTCTCCAATTCCCTAATGTTGCCCGGCCAATCGTAGTTGGCAAGCTCTTTTATGGTCCGCTCATCAACATGTTTGTTTAATCCATATTTTTCGTTAAACAGTTTGACAAAATGGGCAATCAGGAAGGGAATCTCGATTTTTCTTTCTCGAAGTGAAGGCACGATAACCGGAACTACATTCAACCGGTAGAAAAGGTCCTGCCTGAACTCTTTAAGCCTCACCATTTCCGCCAGATCCCGGTTGGTAGCGGCGATAATGCGCACGTCAACGCTGGCTGGTTTGGTGCTTCCTACCCGGGTAATTTCTTTTTGTTGGATGGCTCTGAGCAATTTGCTTTGCAGGGGGAGGGGCAGTTCGGCGATTTCATCCAGAAAGAGGGTGCCTTCATGGGCCGTTTCAAAAATGCCTGGTTTGCCGTTTTTATGAGCGCCGGTAAAAGCACCCGGAACATACCCAAAAAGCTCGGATTCCAAGAGGTTTTCGGGTATGGCGGCGCAGTTGACGCTTATCAAGGGCTTGCTGCTGCGAGAACTGTTGGAATGTATGATGTTCGCAAATACTTCCTTGCCAACCCCCGATTCGCCTTGAACCAGAACGGTTGCATCAACCTGGCCCAGGCGAATGCAAAGGTCCACCAAATCCCGGGATTTCTGCGAACGTATGACATATTGATCCACCAGCCGGTACTTATTCAGTTTTTCCTGGTAGTGCTGGCTTAAATTTAAGGCCTTCTCCAGATCACTCTTTAGCTGGTCTATTTCACTCATGTCCCTTACATTCATTACAACCCGGAAGATATTACCGTCCTCATCAAAGATGGGGTTACCGGTTATTATAACCGTGTGCCCGCTGTTGGTTGCCTGGGACAAGGTAAGCATTTCTTTGCGTTCCAAAACCATAGCCGATACGGATTGCTCGATCAGGCTTTCTTCTTCAAGCTGGCGGCCGGTTTTACCCAGAATATAATCACGTGGAATGCCCGATATCCTGCAATACGAATCATTGACCCGCAGATTCTTCCCTGTTCCGTCGGTAACGTATATGCCGTCGAAAGAAGACTCGATAATCGCATCGAGTTCCTCTTTCATTTGCTTGGTATAATGCAATTCCTCAGATACCATTTCAAAATTGGAGATGTCCTGAAAAACGGCAACCGCTCCGATTATTTCACCATTGCTAACCACCGGACTGTGATTGGAGATAAACACTCTATCTCCATATACCAGCTTTTTCCCCAGGTATACCTGGCCGGTTTCCAAAACATCCAGTAGCTGGCTGTCGGGCAGAATATCGGAAATCTGCCGACCGATAATATCGTTCCAGTTCAGTTTAAAGAATTCTTCCACGGCCGAGTTGACCATTACGATATTTCCTTCATCATTTACGGTCAGAATGCCGTTGTGGGCCGAATCGATGATGGTGTGAAGCTGCTCCCGTACGGCGATCAACGAACTGAAATAGGCTCTAATAGTATCGGATAGAGTCACGATGCCCAGCACCTTTTCCTGATCGTTGACTACCGGTAGATTGGCAATGTTTACGGTAATGAGTTTTGCGACATCGTCTTCCGGACCGGCGGCGATGACATCGGTGATCATGATGTCTTTAACCGGGCGGTCCCAATCGGTGCCTTTTAGCACCTCGGTCAGGAGCAAGGTCTTACTGACCAGACCGATCAACTTCCCTTCATCATCCACTATGGGAACACCGTCGATCTTTTTATTGATCATAATGTCCCCAACCATTCTGAGAGTGCTGTCTTCGGTCACGATCCAGGGGTTGGGCCGCATAAAATCCTTAATTTCCAGGGAGGTTTTTATCTTAATATTAGCGCCTTCACGAAGTAAATCGCGGGTAATAAGCCCCCAATCATTGTTTTCCAAATGACGTATTACCATTTAAGAATCCTCCTTCGAACAGTACAGCAGCTTGGCTGGTAATATTGATACAACATTTTTCCGAAGTCTATCACATTGCATCACGAGATACAAGCCGCCAGGAGATACAATAATGAATCTATGTCTTACCCGCATATCTTCATGAAAGGGGATTGCTGCTGCGATTGGGGATAACTTATAGCCGGGTATGGGGACGGATGCTGATACACAAATAAATCAAAAACAGGGTGCTGATTAAATTATGTATCGCCTTTGAAGAGGAACCTACTTGATAGGCATACAGGTTGTAGAATCAAAAATCCTCTTGTAAAGGCTTTTTCAAAGCCTTGTCTTATTGTGCATTAGAACCTGGCATTCTTTTTGCAATATGGTGAAGGCTAATTCGAGTAACCACTCATACCTCCTTTTATATAAATTCCTTCCTCAATCTTCTGCGGGAAAGACTGTAAACACCCGCAGAGGATTTTTTCTTTGGCTGATCTTATTTACATCAAATCATAGATACGATGCGCTAACGTATCGCTTTAAGGCGACTGACTTAAAGAAGGAGGAAGCCAAAAGAAGAATTAGGGCTAACAGAGTGCTAAAGTAAAAATCAGGCTTTTGGGCGAAAAGATGGCACAACTATTGCAATAATTAAAGGTCAGCTCCAAGTAACACTATTTCCATAAATCTAGCCAGGTCTGCTACCGCCACGAAGCAGGCTATAAAAAGGGGGGATGAGCAGCAGGGAGAAGTCTCGACACTGTGCCGGCATTAGAAACGAAAAATCGTCTAAATACTCTATTACAATCTGAAGTTCAGCTTCAGATTTTTTGTTTTAAAACCTGGTCTTAAAAACCAGGCTTTATAAACCAAGTGATACCCATAGGCATCTTAACTATTTCATGTGTATCCAGCATAAAACGAGGGTGTTTCTAAGAAGCAGCTATGGCTGAAAAGGGTAATGCACGATTCATGATCGAATCGCCAGCCGTTGCGTCTGGAAATGTTGATATTTAGGCAGCATTGCTGACCCGCAGAGACAAACCGGAGTTTTAAATAAGGTTTAAAGAGATACAAAAATGCATCGCTGGGCCGATTATATATGATCTCGACCGACACTTTTCGGGGATTTATGCAGACCTAAAAAATATTTCTTGCCTTCTCGGGTTACGGAATTGACGTACATGTTGAACAGTTTTGTAAATCAGTTCTTAAAAGTTTTTTATTTTTGGCACATTTTTTGCTCATAACGTAAATCAGGTTCCGGATACCTTGTGGCCACAAGCATTATCTAAGGGACGCAAAGCCTTAATTAGGGGAGTGATAGCAAAATATCTATCCCATCGAATTAGACAAATGGATGTAGAAACGAGGTGAAAGAATTGGCCCTAAAAACTCCGCAACAGTATTTAGACGATCTGAGGAGCAAAAAGATCAACCTGTATATGTTTGGAGAGAAGATTGAGAACTATGTCGATCATCCGGTTATAAGACCCTCGATCAATGCCATGGCTATGACCTATAAATTGGCGTTGGAACCGGAATATGAGGAGCTTATGACGGCTGTTTCCAATTTGACTGGGAAAAAAGTCAATCGATTTACCCATCTTCACCAGAGCAACGACGACCTGGTAAAAAAAGTTAAAATGCAGCGCCTTCTGGGACAGAAAACCGGCTGCTGCTTTCAGCGTTGCGTAGGCATGGATGCTTTTAACGCTGTTTTCAGCACCACTTTCGAAATGGATACCAAGTGCCAGACTGCGTATCACCAGCGTTTCGTCGACTACCTGAAATACGTTCAGGAAAACGACCTGGTTGTAGACGGTTGTATGACCGATGCCAGGGGAGACCGAGCCAAGGGCCCCGGTGAACAGGCGGACCCGGACGCATATCTGCGGATTGTGGAGAGGCGTGAAGACGGGATCGTCGTCAGGGGATGCAAACTCCACCAGACCGGTATGATAAATTCCCACGAAATACTGGTGATGCCCAACAACTCTTTAAAAGAGAATGAGGAAGATTGGGCGGTATGCTTTGCCGTGCCCCTTGACGCTCCAGGCATGGTCTATGTTTACGGACGCCAGTCCTGCGACACCAGAAAGCTTGAGCAGAACAGCATAGACGTTGGAAATATGCATTTTGGTGGGCAGGAAGTGATGACCATCTTTGAGAACGTTTTTGTTCCCTGGGAGCGGGTTTTTATGAACGGTGAAACCGAGTTCACCACCATGCTGGTAGAACGTTTTGCCGGATATCACCGCCAGAGTTATGGAGGATGCAAGGTGGGGCTGGGAGATGCCCTGATCGGTGCGGCTCAGGCCATTGCTGAATACAACGGTGCTTCCCGGGCCTCCCATGTAAAAGACAAGATCGTCGAGATGTGCCATCTCAATGAAACCCTTTACTCCTGCGGAATTGCCTGCTCCGCCGAAGGCCAGAAGACCGCGGCCGGTAATTATCAGATCGACCTGCTCCTGGCCAATATCTGCAAGCAGAACATCACCCGCTTTCCCTATGAGATTGCCAGACTGGCCCAGGATATAGCCGGGGGCTCTTTGGTTACCATGCCTTCAGCCCAGGATTTTGACCATCCCGAAGTCGGCCCCCTGGTTAAAAAGTATATGGCCGGCAAGGCGGATGTACCGGTCGAATGGCGGCAGAGGATGCTCAGGCTAATAGAGAGCATTACCATGGGCAGCGTAGCCGTCGCTTACCTGACTGAATCCATGCATGGCGCTGGTTCGCCACAGGCCCAGCGGATCATGATCACCCGTCTGATCGATCTTAAGCAGCGCAAAAGCATGGCTGAGAAGTTATGCGGGGTTCAGGAAAACAGCGATATTGACTGGCAGTAACGCTCTTTACCCTGATGTCCAGGGTAGAAATGCCAAGTTGTATCGGGCAATGCAGTAGGAGTTAAAGCAAAAACGAAGATTGGAGGCAAAACACTTTGGAAATAAAGACTATTTGTGTAGTAGGAGCCGGTCTGATGGGCAATCAAATAGCCCTGCAGGCAGCTATATCGGGTTTTGAGGTTTCTTGTACTGATACCAGCGTTGAAGCTCTCAAGAAGGCTCAGGATTTTGCGTTGGACTGGCTGGGGAACCGCCTGGAAAAGGGCAAAATCTCAGCCGGGGAAGTAGATGATATCAAACGCCGCCTCAACTTTATCGCTGATCTAGAAAGCGCAGCTAAAAAGGCCGACCTGGTCATTGAAGCGGTTGTGGAGATACTCTCCGTGAAACGAGATCTCTTCTCACGGCTGGATAAGATCTGCCCGCCTCATACCATTCTGGCCACCAACAGCTCCTATATCGTAAGTTCCAAAATCGCTGATGCCACCTCACGACCGGATAAGGTTTTAAATATGCATTTCTTCAACCCGGCCTTGGTGATGAAACTGGTTGAGGTAGTCCAAGGACCCCATGTCTCCGATGAAACCGTAGAAACGGTGCTGGCGGTGAGCCGCGCTCTGGGCAAGGTCCCCACCCGGGTCAACAAGGAGATCTACGGCTTTGTATGCAACCGGGTTTTCAGTGCAATTACCAAGGAAGCCTGCTACATGCTGGACCAGGGAGTGGCCTCAATCGAGGATATCGACAATGCCGTTAAAAATGGACTCGGGCACCCCATGGGCCCGCTGGCTCTGTTGGACTTAACCGGAATCGATCTGGAATACAGCGTCCTTATGGAACGGTTCAGAGAGACCGGGGAACTGTCCGATAAGCCCAGCCCGGCTATTGTTGAACGGTACTCGGCCGGAAACTATGGCCGTAAAAGCGGCAAGGGGTTCTACGACTACAAGTCCAAGTAGTGGCGGCAGGAGGATTTAATATGAGTTATGAGTTCATCAAGATAAATATCGAGAATAGCATAGCCGTTGTATCCCTCAACCGTCCGAAAAGCCTTAATGCCCTGAATAAGGACCTGGTTTTGGAATTGGACCGGGCCTTTGCAGAACTGAGCGGCGACGTTCAAGTCAAAGCGGTAATTATCACAGGTGACAAGAATTTTGCCGCCGGGGCGGATATTTCCAACATGCTGGAGCTTACCCCGGAACAGGCCAAAGAATTTTCCTTCCGGAAAACCTTTAGCAATATAGAAGACTGTCCCAAACCGGTTCTGGCGGCTATTTCCGGATTTGCTCTGGGGGGCGGGATGGAACTGGCGCTGTGCTGCGATTTGCGCATTGCGGCACCTTCAAGCCGCCTGGGCTTTCCGGAAATAAGCCTGGGGATTTTTCCCGGAGCCGGTGGTACCCAGAGGCTTCCCCGCTTGATCGGTCCGGCACGGGCCAAAAAGATGATATACACCGGAGAAATAATCAATGCCGATACTGCCCTGAAATTCGGATTGGTGGATGCCATCGTGGAAGATCCTATGGCTGCGGCTTTGCGTATGGCGGCTGAATTAGCCGCGAAGGCGCCGGTGGCCCTGAAGCTGGCCAAACATTGCATCAATATGGCCGGCGATGTGGACGCCAAAACCGGCTTTGAGATCGAAGCACTGGCCTGGGCCAGCTGCTTTGCCACCGAGGATCAGAGGGAAGGCATGCAGGCTTTTATGCAAAAGCGCAAACCCAATTATACAGGGCGGTAGGAAAGGAGTAAGGATTGTGAAAGAAGCTGTAATTATCGGAGGAGCTCGGACTGCAATAGGCGATTTCATGGGCTCTCTTGAATCTTTGAAAGGGCATGAGCTGGGTGTCATCGCCCTAAAGGCTGCTATGGAAAAGGCGCATATCGATCCCAAAATTGTTGAGGAAGTAATAGTTGGTCATGTTAACCAGGCGGGTTCTCCGGGAAATTCGGCCCGCTGGGTGACTCTGAAAGCAGGCTGTCCGGTTGAAACAATCTCGACCACGGTCCACCAGCAATGCCCTTCTTCGATGCGCGCTGCCGACATACTGGCCCAGGAAATAATGGTGGGAAGACTTGATGTGGCCGCTGCGGTAGGCCAGGAAAGCATGTCCAACGCTCCCTATTTACTGATGGGCGCCAGGAAAGGCTACCGCCTCAATGATGCGGAAAAGGTCCAGGACAGCTTGATGCTGGGCGGGCTGATCTGTGCGTTTGAGGGCTACCACATGGGCATTACCGCTGAAAACATCGCGGAAATGTACAAGATCAGCCGCGAGGAACAGGATGAGTATTCCGTACTCAGCCATCAGAGGGCCTGCCAGGCCATCAAAGACGGCGTTTTCAAAGAAGAAATCGTTCCGGTCGAGCTCAAGACCCGTAAGGGTGTCAAGGTCTTCGATACCGATGAGCATCCCAACCCCAATGCCACTATGGAAATGGCATCAAAAATGAAACCGGTGTTTAAAAAGGACGGAACGGTAACCGCTTTCAATGCTTCAGGGCTGAATGATGCCGCAGCCGCCATGATCATGATGTCGGCCGATAAGGCCAAAGAGATGGGCATCAAGCCCCTGGCCCGGGTGGTCTCCTCAGCTTCCGGTTCGGTGGAGCCCAGAATCATGGGAATGGGTGTAGTGCCTGCGGTTAAAAGAGCCCTTAAATTTGCCGGCTTGGAAATCAATGACATTGATTACTGGGAACTCAACGAGGCTTTTGCCGCACAATTCCTGGGAGTTAACCGGGAACTGAAGATTCCCCTGGATAAAGTAAATGCCTATGGCTCCGGCATTCCTCTGGGACATCCGGTAGGTATGACCGGCGTCCGCATCATCATGGCGGCTGTCAATGAGCTGAAACGCCGAGGTGGCCGCTATGCCTGCTCTTCGATGTGCGCCAGTGGAGGCCCTGCAGCAGCGTTTATTGTTAAGAATATTCAATAAACCTGGATGAAGGGACATTTTGGAGGTATATACCAATGGGCAACAAGTTAGTCGATTTAAAAGACGCCAGATTTGTAATCTATGATCAATTAAAAATAGCCGATCTGTTTGCTTATGACCGCTTTAGCGACCACTCGGAAGAAACCATTGAGATGGCCATCAGAGCAGCCGAAAAGCTGGCGGTCAATGAATATTATCCGGTCAACAGCGTTGGCGATCAGAGCGGAGTGCTCTATGAAAATGGGAAAGTCAGCGTTCCGGCAGTTTTCCACCCTGCCTACAAAAAGTTCTGTGAGGCGGGTTGGATGGCCCCTTCGGAATCCTATGAGGTGGGTGGCCAGCAGCTTCCCCTGGCCGTTAATTTTATCGGTCAGATGCTCTTCTTTGCCGCCAATCAATCGCTCATGGTCTACAGCTGTCTCACCCACAGCGCCGGTAAAGTAATTGAGATCTTCGGCACCGAGGAACAGAAAAGCAAGTATCTGGAGGCCGTTTGGTCAGGAAGGTACGCCGGTTGCATGGACCTTACCGAACCTCAGGCCGGAAGCGATGTGGGAGCGGTCCGCACCAAAGCCATACCCAATGATGACGGAACCTATTCCATTGTCGGCAACAAAATATTTATCAGCGGAGGGGATACCGACCTTACCGAAAACACGGTGCACATACTTTTGGCCCGTGTTGAAGGGGACCCGGAGGGTACCAAAGGGCTGTCCTGCTTCATAGTGCCCAAAATAAGGGTAAATGACGACGGTACACTGGGCGAAAGCAATGACGTCACCTGTACGGGCATTGAGCATAAGACGGGCATGAAGGGCTCAGCCACCTGTTCACTGGCCTATGGAGATAACCATCAGTGCATCGGCGAGCTTTTGGGCGGACGCGGAAAAGGGATAGTCACTATGTTCCACATGATGAATGAACAGCGTATCGTGGTGGGATTGGAGGGCTATTCGATGGGCAGTTCCGCCTATCTACATGCCCTGGACTTTGCCCGGGAAAGAAGACAGGGAAGCGCCTTTGGCCAGAAAACGGGCGATCAGGTCCGCATAATTGAACACCCTGATGTAAGGAAGAACCTTCTGGTGATGAAGAGCTATACTGAAGGGATTCGAGCCCTACTGCTCTACACCATCCATTGTATGGACCTGATGGAAATCAGCCAGGACAAAGCCGCAAAGCAAAAATACAGTGATCTGGTTGAAGTATTAACCCCTGTCTGCAAAGCGCATGGCACTGAAAAGAGTTTTGATGTCTGCGTTACGGCTGTTCAGGTTCATGGCGGATATGGATACTGTCAGGATTACTACGTTGAACAGCTGATGCGCGACTGTAAAATTACCACCATCTATGAAGGAACCAACGGCATTCAGGCCAATGATCTGATGGGACGCAAGATAGTGATGCGTGGCGGCGGTGCTTTCCAGACCCTGATCTCCGAAATACAGTCGGTGATACAATCGGCTCGGGGAATCGAGGGGCTGTCCAGCTATGCCGGGGATTTGGACGGATATGTCAACCTGCTTATGGTGGTTAGCGATCAACTCCGTTCGCGGATGGCCGGCGAGGACAGTTATCTGGCTTATTCCTGGGCTTCTCAGTATCTAAATGTCTTTGGAGATATAGTGCTGGGTTGGATGTTCCTGGCCCAGGCTCAAATAGCTTCGGAAAAACTGAATGATATTTTTAAAGCCCGTGGCGTTGCGGACAAGCCTGCACAGGACGGCATAGCCGGCAGTGATCCGGATGCGATGTTCTATACGAGTAAAATAAACACCGCCAAGTTCTTTATAGGCGCTATCCTCCCGCAGGTTAAAGGGAAAATTGATGCCATCCTGAAAAACGATGATGCGTTTATAAAGATGGATGACAGATTCTTTATGGACTAGTTGGGGTTTTAAACCTGACGTTTCGATGAGCTGCGGCAGCGTTCCGGGTATATCCCTAAATCGGATCTACCCGGATGCTGCCAGCAGATCACCCTTAAATAAATCAGCAACTAGGATCAAGGAGGCTATGCTGATGAATTACCAAGAAGAATACAGGAGTAAACTGGTTGCGGCTGAAGAAGCCGTGAAAGTAGTAAAATCCGGAGATTGGGTTGAGTATGGCGCTTTTTCCGGCCAGGTAGTGGAATTAGACAAGGCTCTGGCCAAAAGGAAAGACGAATTACACGATGTTAAAATCCGGGGAACCTCTCGAATCGGCGTGCCTGAGGTTGTAAAGGCCGATCCCACCGCTACCCATTTTGTATACAACAGCACCCACCTGGGCGCATCGGAAAGGGTGTTGGGGGATCAGAACCTGTGCTGGCACCTGCCGGTTTTGTATCACGAGCAGCCCGGGTATTACCGCAAGCATATCGTAACCGATGTGGTATTCCTTACCGTCTGCCCGATGGATGAACGGGGATATTTCAATTTCGGACCCCAGGTTTCACATGGCATGGCTTTGTGCGAGTCGGCCAAGACCGTTGTTCTGGAGGTAAATCCCAATGTGCCCAGATGTCTGGGAGGGGTGCAGGAAGCCATACATTTATCTAAGGTTGATAGAGTTATTGAAGCCGACTGGCCCCTGCCTCAACTGCCTACCATTACCCCCAATGAAATCGACTCAAAGATTGCCCGTTTGATCATGGAACAATTGGAGGATGGGGATTGTCTGCAGCTGGGAATCGGAGGTATGCCCAATGCGGTGGGCGCTCTGATAGCAGATTCGGATCTCAGGGATCTCGGCATTCATACCGAAATGTTTGTGGATTCCTTTGTCGACATGATTGATGCCGGTCAGGTGACCGGTAGCCGGAAGAACATTGATAAATACAAGGTGGTATGTACTTTCGCCCTGGGCAGCCAGAAGACCTATGACTTTATCAACGACAACCCGCTGGTGGCATTTTATCCTGTGGATTATACCAATGATCCTCTGGTTATTGCCCAAAATGACAAGGTGGTAGCCATCAACAACTGTGTTGAGGTGGACATCCTGGGGCAGATTTGTTCGGAATCATCGGGAACCAGGCAGATCAGCGGAACCGGGGGTCAAGTGGATTTCACTTACGGCGCCTATCGCTCCAAAGGCGGGCGGGCTTTCATCTGTATGAGTTCGACTTACAACAAAAAGGGGCAGCTGGCTTCGCGCATCAAACCCATTCTCACCCCGGGTGCAACCGTTACCGTTCCCAGAACTATGGTGCATTACCTGGTAACTGAAAACGGCGTTGTGGACTTAAAGGGTAGAACCACCTGGGAGCGAGCCGAGGCAATTATATCCATAGCTCATCCCCAGTTTCAGGATGAACTAATACTTGAGGCCGAAAAGATGGGCGTTTGGCGTAGAAGTAATAAGATTTGATAAAAAACAAAGAAGGAGTGGAATAATGGACAAAGCGTTAAAACCGGACACCAACTATCGTATTCACATGATGGTTCTGGTGTGCATTGCTTTGATTATCAACTATATTGACCGAGTCAATTTTAGTGTAGCAACTCCTACTATAATGGAGCTTTTCAACATTACGGCAGCCCAGATAGGACTTATGGGCTCGGCCTTCTTCATTCCTTATATGTTGATGATGCTTCCCACCGGCTACCTGCTGAACAAGGTGGGGCCCAAGAAACTTTTGGGAGGCTCACTGTTCTTCTGGGGATTGTCCACCATGGGAACTGCCCTGGCCAGCAATGTCTGGACCTTTTTGACCACCAGAGTATTGATGGGGCTTTTTGAAGCTCCCGGCTTTCCTTCGGCTTCAAGGGTGGTGGCGGTATGGATACCTGAACAGGAGAGGACAGTCGCCTCGGGTGCTTTCGATTGCTGCGCCAGAATAGGAACAGCTTTCGCTCCTCCCCTGGTGGTTTGGATTATCCTCACTCTGGGATGGCAAATGTCGTTTGTCATTACCGGTGGCTGCGCAGTTTTGTTTGCCTTTGTATGGATGGCCATGTACCACGAACCCGACGATCATCCCAAAGTCAGCGAGTCAGAGCTGGCCTATATCAGGCAGCATGAGGTAAAAGATGAGTCGGGTCAGATCGTAAGCAAACCCATTCCCATGAAGCACCTGATTTTCTATCCGGCCCTGGTCAAAGCGTCAATTGGCTATGGTTTGTACCTTTACGTATGGAACATGTTCACCACCTGGATGCCTTCCTTCTTCGTAGTAGCCAGGGGGTTCAGCCTGAAAAGCATGGGCCATGCGGCTATGGTTCCCTATATATGTGCGGTCGTTTTAGAACTTATCGGCGCGGTGTTATTTGACCGCTGGATGCGCAGGGGCGCTAAAATATCGACCTTGAGGCGCACCGGTATGGCCATAAGCCTGGTTGGCTCAGCGATATTCATCTTCCTCACTATTCAGGCGACTACACCGTTCTGGATCGTGTTCTTCCTTTCCGCTTTTGCTGGGATTAGTGGACTGGGAGCTGGAAATGTTCAGGCCATACCTTCTGACCTGGCACCTTACGGTCAGGCGGGTGGAGTATCCGGATTCTATGCATTGGGAGGAGCTATAGGCGGCTTCTTTGCTCCCATGGTGACCGGATTTATTATCGACAGCAGATTCGGTTATGATGGCGCTTTTGTGGTTGCTTCCCTGGTAGCTCTGGCGGGAGCCGCGTTTTATGTCTTCAATAACTATGAGCGCATGGAGCCCCGAAAAGCCGACCTCGCTTAATAATGAGTGACTTACCAGGTTTTTTAACAGGTTTGAGCTGTTGAGAATTTACTTGGGCAGCGGTAGTGGAGCCTGTAAAGGACTTCATTACCGAAGGCTCGAGTAGAAGAACCTTAATCTTTAAGAAAGAGGATGGAAAAGATGTCTTACCGGTCAATCATTATTGGAGTGTTCCTATTTACTATTTGCTTTGGAATCTACCGCAGCAGCAGGCTTTTAAAACGGAAGGAAAGGCTGGAAACGGCTGTAAAAGACGCCTATGGTTCTATGGAGATCCTCGACGAGGTTACCTACCAGGGAGGCTTCCCGCCTATGCCCAAGCCGGCCCGTTTGAATATCGGACTTACCGATTCGGAACTGGTTTTGTTTGATCGCCAGGGAAAGAGAGGGCGGATTCAATATGACCGGTTCCGGAAAATTGATAAGTTTACCGTGCAAAAGACCAAAAAATACAAGTACGGTTTGATGGCCTGGGGTCCCCTGGCCCTCGTCTTGAACAAGCCCAATTTTCAGCATTTTATAGTTGTCAAGTACTGGGATGTAAACAATGAACGCAACAATTTATTGATTCAGGTAAAGACCGGTGAAAAAAAAGACAAATACTTTGAGGCTATTCAAGGCTGCTGCCGGACCCTGAGCCCGGGTAAAGAGGCAGCGGTTAATTAAAGCAAACGGGCCTTGCTTTAAAGGTTTTTTACTAAGGGAAAAGGAGTGAGAGCAGATGTTTGATAAAGTCCTGGTGGCAGTGGACGGTTCAGAAAGCTCCAGGGGGGCAATTGAACTGGCCAAAACCCTGCTTGTTAACGGAAGCACAAAAGCCATAACCTTGGTCAGTGTAGCGGCATTGGCTCCTGTACCGCTGGAAGCTCTGGAATTTGTAGTGTCAGAACCTGAGCGCCTGGAGATAGTGGCCAAGACGGTTTTGGAAAAGGCAGCGGCTGGTTTTGAGAAAGACGGCTTTAAGGTTGATACAGTCGTATTGTCAGGCGACCCGGGAACGTCAATCGCCCAGTATGCCTACGACAACCGGTTCAATTTAATTGTCATGGGCAGCCGGGGGCTATCCGGGGTTAAAGGGATGGTTCTGGGGAGTGTCAGCCACAATGTGCTTCACACGGCCCATTGTCCGGTACTTATCTACCGCGACTAGCCTTACTCTGTGGTAAGGGTTGGGCTTTATTTAAAAAGACAGGACATTAAACTAAGTAAAATGTTTTAAGCCTCAGCCAGTCGTGGCGGGCTTAATAAATCCTCTTCTTCTTGAACGGGGGTTCCCGCCTTAAGGAAGTTAATGAGCGACCCCTTCTGGCGGGAGCCGCCCCCGGTTATATCTTTAAAAGGAAGAAAAGAATCAGTGTAAAGGTAATAGAAGGGCGAAAGTTGTGGAGACATTTGTTACAAAACATGCGATTAAAAGATATCGGGAAAGGCTGGTTGACTATTCTTCTTCAGATAGGGAGATTATAAATCGTTTAAAGGAAATTGCCGCCCGGGGAGAACACATATGCTGGAGACCCAGCGATTGGAACAATTGTGTTGAGGTGAAGTACAAAGGCATATCAATAGTGATGCTTATAAACAGTGAAAAGACCGTAGTACTCACTTGCTTAGGCACCGAAAGGTATAGGAAATGGTTGAAACATCAGGATGGATTCATGAGAGTCTACCAGGGAATCAGGTACTGCAGTATGTCTTGAGCCTCAAATGGTGTCTATGCTATCCGTTCAAGATTCACCCCTGGCCAGGGAAAACAGCTTTTTAATCAAAGGTAACGCAGGAGGATGTCATGAAGGAACTGCTCGATTCTTTTCGCGAGCTATCCAGTTTTATCTGTCAAACTAATGAGATGGCTTGCGGCTTCTTTACCTCAGATCTGGAAAGGTATGATTTTGTCTATGATAAAGGTCTGAATCTACCCGACTTAAAGGTCGGGGAAAGGCTGGTTCAAGGTGGCCTGGTGCACAGGAGCATGGTAGAGCGAAGAGAGATCATAGGTACGGTTCCCCGGAATGTTTACGGAAAAAGGCTTAAAGTGTACATACGTCCGATTATTGAGGATGATATGGTACGGGGCGCCTATGGAATATATGTTCATAAATTTCACGTTGTCGGGCGTGCTTTTCCCGAATTTGCCGGGCCGCTGGCCGAAGCGTTTCCGGGCGGAGCAGTTATAGTAGGAACTGATCGGGAAAGAGTAGTCCAGATCTACAATTCCCAAAAGTTTAGCATACCGTATCTTCATCCCGGGATGTTATTCCCCGAAAATAGTATATTCATGGACTGTGTTAAACGAGAAGCGGCAGTGGTTCAAGAGATCAACGATCCGACCTATGGGGGCCAATGTCAGGGCATCTGTCTACCCAATATTGATCCGGATGACAAAACCCTGGTAGCTACTCTGTGCATTATCTTGCCCCGTACCATACAACAGACTATCAATACCATGACCTCTGAACTGAGTGAACATATACAAGAAATAGCCGCAGTTATGGAGCAGGTGGCCGCCTCGGCATCGGAAATATCTGATCACGAAGAAAAGCTTTGCCAAAAGGTAAACGAGGTGCAGATTATATCCAACCAGATTGCTGAAATATTAAACTTCATAAGGAATATTGCTGATCAGACCAAGATGCTGGGACTAAATGCGGCCATAGAAGCGGCTCGGGCAGCTGAACACGGGAGGGGATTTGGGGTGGTAGCGGAAGAAATACGCAAACTCTCCGATCAGTCCAAAGAGACCGCTGAAAACATAAGGAGTTTGACCCATGAGATAAAAGACCGTATATATTTTATTAATGAAATTTCCGAAGGAACACTAAAACAAAGCCGGGAGCAGACTGCAGCGACCGAAGCGGTTGCTTCATCGATCGTGCAGATGGTTCAAATAGCCGAAAAGCTAAGCGAAACAGCACTTTTATTATAATATTGTCTGGCCAAGTTAGACGATAGTACTACTACCAAAAAGGAGAAATTAAAGCTGCAGTCATTGCAGCTTTAATTTGAGTTGATGAAAAAGGAAAATATATCTGCATAGAATCCTCCCCGCATAATACAATTACTCGTGAACGAAGAAAGACTTTTTCCAGAAGTGATAAACATGCCCGTAATGATGCAATCATGAATCTGCTTGTTTTACCGCACCCCATATAATTGCGGATATTACCGCATCTATAAAAAAGTAAATATTTCCAGTACATAGGAGCGATACAATAAATCATCAAAACTTCCGTTAGCGATTAACAACTGCATCTCCCTGAATGATGGTCTGGTTCAGCCACCTGGCTTATTTTAGGCCCATCACCTCTTATCATACGTGGCCAATAGAGCTGCCCAGAAATATGACAATGATGTCAGGTTATTGACGCCACTTTGTGGTATCCTGAGTTTGGGTGATGTACTGTGCAGATCAACCGGCTGTTTGAAATAGTCTATATCCTGCTCAATAAAAACACCGTGACCGCTAAAGACCTAGCTGATCATTTCGAAGTTTCCCCCCGAACCATTTACCGGGATATCGAAGCCCTGTCCGCGGCGGGGATACCGGTGTTTACCAGTAAAGGCAAGGGTGGGGGGATAAGCCTGCTGGGCGATTTTGTGCTCAACAAGTCGGTGCTTTCGGCCCAGGAGCAAAACGAGATCCTGATCAGTTTACAGAGCATGAAGGCGATCACCTTTCCCGATATTGAACCGGTGCTCAATAAGATGAGTATTCTCTTTAATAAAGCCCGGGCCAGCTGGATCGAAGTGGATTTTTCGCGCTGGGGCAGTGAACGCCAGGACCGGGACCAATTTGGTTTATTGAAGAACGCCATCATCAATAAACAGGTAATCAGCTTTGACTATTTCAGTTCCTATGGTGAAAAGACCAGCCGGCCGGTAGAGCCGCTAAAGCTGATTTTCAAGAGTCAAGGCTGGTATTTATACGGCTTTTGCAGGTTGAAAGGGAGGCCGCGCATCTTCAAAATAAGCCGCATTAAAAATTTGGTGGTGGGTGAAGAGATTTTCAAGCGGGGAATCCCGGCCGAGGCTATTGACCTGAATGAGCCGCCCCCTCCTCTGATTATGCTTGATATAACCCTTAAAATCGATGCCAAGATGGCTTACCGCGTTTTTGATGAATTCCCGGAAAAGGCTATTCAGCAGAATGATGAGGGAGGCTTTACGGTCAGGGTAAGCCTGCCCGAAGACGAGTGGGTATATGGCTATATATTGTCCTTCGGACCTTACGCCGAAGTCCTGGAACCACCGCGTATTCGGCAACTGATCGCGGAAAGACTGCAGGCCTTGCTCCAAAAATATGGGTAGATATGATGCAAGCTGGGCGAACCAAAAGGTTTGCTTTTTTAGTTAAAAGTACAAAGTAATCTTCTACTCCTTTGAGAATATCAATGGAGTTGATATTGCGTCAGGAGAGTAGAAGACTTACAGGAAATTTTCTAAACATTGCCTTTAATATGACATGCAGCTGTCAAATTAGATTGTTTATACTATAAATATAAAGCTGAACAGTGTAGGCATTGCCTGCGGCCCGATAGGAAATTTAAAAAGGAGGAAGAATAATGATTTTAGATCTGAAGCTTGAAGAGCAGACAGCCCAACCGGTGTTGTGCATACGAACCAAGACCAGTATAGAGAAACTGCCCGCCGCGATAGGCGAGGGCTATGGCCGGATCGTGAAGTATATGGAGGAGCTTGGGGTGCAGCCCCAGTATGCTCCCTACACCGCCTACTATAACCTGGATATGAACGACCTGGATGTCGAGATGGGCTTCCCGGTTGCCGAAATTTTCCCTGATAAAGATGGGATCAAGGCCAGACAGATACCGCAGGGGAAAGTGGTTTCCTGCATGTACAAGGGCGCTTATGCCGAAATGGAGGAGCCATATAAGGAAATAATGAAATGGATCGAAGACAATGGACAGGTGCCCACCGGGGTATATTACGAATACTATTTCAACTCTCCGCAGGAGGTTCCGGAGAGTGAGCTTCTGACCAGGATAGTAATACCCCTGAAATAGGTTATATTGAAGAAAAGCGCCGCTATTAGCCCGGTGCTTTTCTTTTTTCTGGCCTTGACGGGCTTGTAGCTGAAAATTGTTTTAGAAGTGTGAACCATAGGGGCTGCTTGTTCATCTAATGGTAGGCCAGGAGATAAGAAGCACCGGTCAACCCACCCGGGAAGACGAAATCTCCATGCAGTACACTATCGAGTTCCCGCTTGTAAAGACCGGTGAGGCATCGACCATTGGAGTGAGATACAACGACTTGCAGATCAAACCCATGGAAGGCCTCCGGGTGAAAATTCCTCTAAAGTGAAATAGACTGGGGGCGGAGCCGGGAGGTTGGCCGGATAAACGGCACCGGTCAGGCCCGCCCCCGGTTTGATTCCCCGATTTTACTTCTTTCCGATCACCCATTCATGAGTACATGCATATTGCCCAAAATTCGCTTGTCTGATGTCCTAATTTCTGCACAGGTGTAAGGTTTTGCATACAAATTTGCCCATGGCCAATTGCCGTCCTAATTGGTAAGATTGCTGTCATATTTCTAATGCAGCCCCGCAATAGCAGACGATAAAAAGTCCTATCTGGCGGGCCTGCTTGTTGACCTTGGCAGCGTATTCTTACTCTATTTCTGAACTTGAATGTTCTAATGCTCTTAACGGGTACAGATATTGCATGTAAAGGGTTAATTGTGGTTATGGGGGAATTAGTCTTGACGAAAAAGCTGCAAAAAGTGGAACGGACTGGGATCACGGTAAAAACAGAGAATGCTGATCAAATTGAACAAAAACGCGCTATGGCCAAAAAGATCGCTATTGAAAAAAATCGGGCCCGCAACATGGCTAAACAACAAGTTTTAGCTGAGCGCATTGCATCCGCTTCGGAAGAATTGGTCGCTGGAGTGGAAGAGACCACAAGTGCTGGCAACGAGTTTACTCGTTTGGTTGAGGACGTGGTTTTAGGAACCGGACAATACGGATTGGTATGTGAAGCTATGTATAAGGGCAGTGTCGATCTTCATAAGGATGCAATGAATTTGAATAAAGTCATGGATAACATCAACTGGGAGTCAGACAAGGCGATCAACATTTCCGGAGAATCGCTGCATACTATCGGAAATATGGCTAATCTGGTAAAAGTTGCAGCAGTTCAAAATTTACAATCAGCCCAACGTATAGAAGAGTTGGAAGTCCAATCCCGGCGTATAGAGGATATCGTCCAAGCGGTGGTAATGATTGCAGATCAGACCAATCTTCTGGCTCTTAACGCTGCTATTGAAGCAGCTCGGGCCGGTGAACGGGGCCGGGGGTTTGCCGTGGTGGCGGATGAAGTGCGCAACCTGGCTGAAATTTCTGAACGCTCAGCTCAGGATATACGGCGAGTAGTGGAAGAGATTCGAGATAATATTACCGGAGTTGTTTCTGAAATACAGGAAACGGCGGGTGAATTTGAGACTATGGCGGAAGGCTTTGAAAAAGCGGTAGCTGGCTGCGGAACCTTCGCTGATTTTACCAGGCAATATGGAATGAAAATGGTTGATGCGAGAAGCAATTTCGGAGAGATTACCGGAGCTGCTCAACAATTCATGTCAACTAGCGAAAACATCTCTGCCATTACTGAAGAAATCGCCAGCGGCAGTAAAGAAATTTCAAAAGCGGTCATTGAACAGACTAAAGCCCTCTCAGAGGTGTCAATATCGAGCCAGGATTTGAGCGAGATGGCCGATGAGCTGAAAAACTCTATTAACATTGACAAATCGGCGGAAGAATTGGCGGCTACCGCCGAACAATTGTCGGCCAATATTGAACAATTAAGCAGCACTGCCACCCAGATTGCCAGTTCAATAAGCCAGATGATGGAAGCGATTCATATGGTTAACCATAGAAACGCTGAAGCCCAGGAACTGGCCAAAGGTGTACAAAACAATATGAACGGGCGTTCCAGCAACTACAAAGTAATCGCGCAATTGAGAACGGACCTCAATGAATCGTGGATTAATATGTGGGAAAAGGCCACCGATAATATCTCTCTTTTAGAAAAGAGTATTCATTCATTTGACCATACGAATGACATATTGGAAGACCTGCGGGAAAAAATTCGCCGCATCGAAAAAATTGTTAACACAATTCAAAATGTATCCATACAGACCAATATGCTGGCAGTTAGCGGGTTTATCGAGGCAGCTGCGGCGGGCGATTATGGCCGGGGTTTTTCTGCCGTAGCAGCGGATATTCGGCAACTGGCCACTGAATCAGGTGAAAATTCCGATCAGATTAAAAGCTTAATTCAGGATGTGCAAAAACAGATGGGTAAGGTGGAAATAGGTCTGAACAAGTCTGAATCTGTATCTCGCGAGGCCTTTGCTGCTGTTCCTATGCTCGAAAAAACCAATAGTCAAGTGACCGGTACTTTAAGCGTACTTAACGAAATGGCCAAAGAATACGCTGCGGCTATGGCTTCAATAAGAGCTGCAATTCAAAACACGATACAACAGGTTGACGAAGTTGGCGGCATAGTAGAGAGGGTCGCCGGTCAGATCGATCAAGCATCCAACATTGCTCAGGAACAGGCCGGGGCGATATCCGAACTGGCTTCTTCGATTGAGGAAATGGCTTCTATAGCTGATGAAATGCAGATGAATTAGAGGTGAATGAATTATGAATTTTAATCTAACCAAGGAGCAGAAGCTTATTCAGGCTGCAGCCCGCGAATTTGCCGAAAAGTATGTTGCCCCGGCAGCCGAGCAAATTGAGAGAGAGAACCGGATTCCGGAATCCATTATTAAGGGTTTGGCGGAGCTGGACTTTTTTGCCCTGCCTTATGAGGAGAAATACGGTGGAGCTAATGCTGGATATGACGGCTATGTTTTAGTTTTGGAGCAGATAAGCAGAGTCTGCAAAGCGGTGGCATCATTACTTTCCGTTCATACTCTGGGTCTGGGGGCGATCACCAAGTTCGGGACCCAAGAACAGCTTCAGAAGTATTTACCCAAGTGCTGCAAGGGAGAATGGCTGGCTTCATTTGCTTTTACCGAACCGGGAACCGGCTCCGATCCCAAGCAGCTCAAGACTTCAGCAGTTATGGATGGAGATTGCTATATACTTAATGGCACCAAGCGGTTTATCTCAAACGGTAATTTTGAAGGACCGATGGTACTTTTCGCCATAGATGCGGAAAGCGGCAGGCCTACAGCCTTTATCGTGGACAAGTTCTGTACCGGATATTCAATATCGGAACCCTGGAATAAAATAGGTACGCACGGGCAGGTGCTATTGGACATTTATTTGAACGATGTTAAGGTCCCCGCATCGAACCTGCTCGGGAATCAGGGACAGGGATACCCAATCCTGCAGTATGGAATCGGCTTTGGAAAGATCGGGATGTCGGCTAGCGCCCTGGGCGGTCTCGGTGTGGCTCTGGAAGAAAGCATCAAGTATGCCCGGGAGAAAACCCACCGTGACGGGGTAATTGCCAAGTTCCCCACAATAAAGGTAAAAATAGCCGACCTGGCCATTAGCCTGGAGGCGGCACGATGGCTTACTTATCGGCTGGGCTGTATGGCCAATGATATAAAAGATCAAGAAGAGTTTATTAAAACGGCTGCCCTGACCAAGACCTTTGTTACAGAAGCAGCCTGGCAGGGCTCCCGCCTGGCAATAGATGTGCATGGTTCTTACGGGCTGATGGAGGACTACAAGGTAGCCAAAGTTTACCGCGACGCTATCGCAGGACCGATCGTTGAAGGGGTAACGGATATGCAAAAAATGATTATCGCTGGGATATTACTCAAGGATTAGAAAAGAATTGCTATTTAAATGGGAAACTGCTCGGGGTTATTAGGCACAAACGGATTTTAGGAGCATGAGGCGTTTGCGGCTTTTACGGGCGATTTTATCCAACGAATGGACATTTTTTTGAAGAAGGCATTTAACCGTTCTTTTTCTTGCTACTGATATCTGATTGTCTTGGAATTGTTTTCTGACGCCATCGTACGGGGAAAGGTAGTGAAAAAGTGGCGCAATTGCTTCAAGGAATTAAAGTTTTGGACTTATCCAGGGCCCTGCCGGGACCGTTTTGCACCCAGTTGTTAAGTGATTATGGGGCTGAAATAATCAAGATCGAAGATAAAACCGGAGATACGGTCCGTAATGCGGAACCCCGCATAGCAGGAACCGGCGCCCGGTTCTACTCTGTAAATAGAAACAAGAAAAGCCTCACTCTTGATCTGCGTAAAGCGGATGGCCAAGAAATATTTAAAAAACTGGTCGCCCGAAGCGATGTGCTGGTTGATGCTTTTCGTCCCGGAACCATGGATAAGCTGGGCTTGGGTTACGAGGTTCTCAGCCAGGTAAATCCGGGTATAGTATATTGCGGGCTGAATGCTTTTGGATCGAGCGGACCCTGGCGTAACACCCCCGCCCATGATATAAACGTTTCCAGCCTGGCCGGGGTTACCGATTTAACCGGTGACGAGGAGGCTCCGGCCATTTCGGCGCTACAGACGGCTGGACTGGGTGGCGCTCTATTTGCCGCAATAGCCATATTAATGGCTTTGTATAACCGGAAAACCACAGGAAAAGGCCAATATTGCGATGTTTCCATGTTGGACAGTTCCATCAGTCTACTGGCCTATACCCTTGCGGACTGGGCCGGGACCGGCTGCCTGCCCGGGCGGGGGCGTGGACGGCTGACCGGCGGGTATGCCTATTTCAACATTTATGAGACCAGTGATCATCAATATATCAGCCTGGGCTTGGCAGAGGAAAAATTCTGGGCCAAATTTTGCAGGATCATCAATAAGCCAGACTACATCGAAATACATAAAAAGCCTGAAATGCAGGATGAAATAATAACAGGAATCAGAGAGATTATCAGACAAAAGACCCGCGACGAATGGAATCGGATTTTAGGCTATGAAGAACTCTGCTATGCGCCGGTTTTAAGCCTTGATGAAGTCAGCGAACATCCCCAGGTAATAGAGCGGCAGATGGTGGTCAGATTAAACAACTTTCTCGACTCTGGAAAGGATATGTATCTGGCCGGACTGCCTTTAAAGTTTTCTGAAAACCCGGGCCGGCTGACTCTTGAGTTCTCAAAACTTGGCCAACACAATCGAGAGATTTTGAAGGGGCTGGGATATGACGATAGGAAAATCGATTTATTGGAATCAAAGGAAGTCATATAGCATACACAAATTTTTATTAATATGCAAAACCTGGGTCGATGCTGAAGGGGAAACAAAAAAATCGAAAAAAGATTAAGTAAAGACTTGAATGAAGGAATAAGATAGGTTATTTTTACAAGTGAACGAACGTACACTCGGTTTAAACAAGACTTTTTTATACCCCGCAAGTTCTAAATATGTTATGCTGCAATGCATGCAGGGGAGGTCGCTTTGATGTCTGAAGAGATAGTATGGAAGAAAACGCACTGTGCCCGTATGGACCACGGCGGGTGCGGCTTGCTGGTGGGGGTTCGCAATAATAAAATCGTTCAGGTGAAAGGGGATCCGCAGGGCTACCTGAATAAAGGATACACCTGCTATAAGGGCCGGGTGTCGCCCGAGCGGTTAAGTCACCCGAATCGTCTCCGGTATCCTTTGAAACGTGCGGGAAAGCGGGGAGCAGGCCAGTGGCAGCGTGTTTCCTGGGAGGAAGCGCTGGATGAAATCGCTTCGAATCTGCTCAGTATAAAAGAAAAATACGGGGCGCGGGCGGTTGGATTCGGGGTGGGGATGCCCAAGGGTCTGGAGCATTTTGTCTTGATCCGCCTGGCCAACTGCTTTGGAACGCCGAATGTGGTTGCATCCCAGGATATATGCCATGCCCCCCGGGAGGTAACCGGTCTCCATACCTGCGGGTTTTATCCGGTGGCTGATTTTCACAATCCTACCGGGCTTATCCTCTCCGTTGGCAGCAATCTCCTTTCAACCAACGAGGAGGGCCAAATAGGGAGCATGGTTCTGCAGCAGTTAAAGAAAGGGGCTAAACTGATCGTGGTTGATCCCCGCCGCACCGATTTGGCAAAGAGGGCCGATCTGTGGCTGCAGTTGAAGCCCGGTACCGCCCAGGCTTTGGCCCTGGCCTTTATCCATGTGATTATCGAAGAATCCCTTTACGATGCGGATTTCGTAAATAAGTATACCTATGGGTTTGAGGATTTGGCACAGCATGTAAAAGCCTATTCTCCTGAGGCAATGGCGGAGATTACCTGGATTGAACCGGAGCTCATTCGCAAAGCGGCTCGCATGTATGCTGAAACCAAACCGGCCGCTCTGCAATGGGGAAATGCCATTGAACATGATGTTAATGCCTTTGACGCCACCCGCTCGCTGGTTTGCCTCATGGCTATTACGGGCAACCTTGAAGTTCCGGGAGGTAATATTAACGCGCACGAGCCTAATATAACCGCTTTGGGAAAATTTGTCCGGGCTGATTTGGTGCCTAACAAATTTCGTGAGATGATCGGCGCTTATCACGGAACCATCCCGAAAATGATGACCGTTCCTCCCGCCTATTTCAGGGAGGCGGTTTTAAATAACAACCCCTACCCGGTCCGGGGCTATTACGGAATGTGCACCAATCCCCTGGTGGTCTGGGCCGACAGCCAGAGGAGCTACCAGGCTTTTATGAGCCTTGATTTCGTGGCCATGGCCGAGATATTCATGACACCCACTGCGGCTATGGCGGATATCGTATTGCCGGTGGCTCACCATTTCGAAATCAATGATATTGGCCACTACGGAATCGGCCATGGAATGATCTTTGCCCGGCCCAAGGTCGTTGAGCCGCCCGAGGAGTGCTGGCCGGATATAAAGATCCTGAATGAACTGGGCAAAAGGATATCCAACCCGGAACTCTGGCACGATAATTTCGAAGACTTTTTAGACGATATTTTAGAACCCTCGCAGTTGAGCTATGCGCAGTTTGTGGAGAAGGGCTATTTAAAAGGGCCGGACCGTTTCAAGCTGTACCAGGAAAAGGGCTTTCGCACACCCACCGGCCAGGTGGAATTGAAGCTGAGCGTTGCCGATAAGTTCAAGCTGAACCCTTTGCCCAAGTTTGAACGGCTTCCGGAAGATGAGGATCCCGAGTATCCCTTGACCCTGATCAGTGCCAAGAGCCGCTATTATCTGGTTTCATCCTATCGTTGGGTGGAAAAACTCAGGGAAAAGCGCCTGGAGCCGACCATTGAAATTCACCCCGAGACGGCCGCCGCCCACGGGATTGAAGATGGAGATCAGGTGCTTATCGAAACCCGGTACGGGCAAATCACTCAAACCGCGCAAGTAACTGATATCATACATCCTCGTCTGGTAAGCGCCGCTCTGGGATGGTGGTTCCCTGAGGGTGACGCTAAAAATCAATACGATTGGCAGAAGGCTAATTATAATATGCTCACTTCGACCGGCAAACTGGGGAAGGAATTTGGAACTCCCAATGTAAAAAACATCCCCTGCCGCATCCGCAAAATCGATTAGTTGTTCCGGATGGCATAAATAATTGCTTAGCGATACCAGCATAAAACTAAAAAATATATTTGGATACGACCACGACCAAAAGAACCGTCATCCCCTGGTTGTCCTATCAGTGTCGAGTCCCGGTTTGGAGCATCTTGATCAGCATTCTGGTCAAGATGGTCCTCTCCTCATGGTCACCAACCTTCCATAGCTCTTGAAGAAGCCGCTGTTCTCTATTTTCCGGGTCAATGCTGGCCGATAAAATGTTGCCTATTTGCACCCCTATCTTTTCAATACTGGAATCAGACAGTCCCACCCGGTCTGCCAGTGATATGGCTTTGGCCAGAGTGCCCTTCCATTTTTCCCATTGGGCAAAAGATTCGGTTTCATTAATTTCCACGAAAATCACCTCTTAAAACATTTTTGTAAGCTATTGTTCCTTAAAGGATTAATATTATGCTCTCCATGTACGTGACGAACCTGGTCTTGTTACTAGATGATTTGGATGGCTGCTTTGCTGAATTGGATGGTCTGATTAATGGGGTATTGGTTGTTGCCAAGATGCTACGATGCCCAATATAATGAAATTGGATTAATCCAATGAGGTGATTGGCTTGAAGGTACTACTTAACAGAGACTCTGATATTCCGTTTTATATGCAGATCGCCGGGCAGATAAAGAGGCAGATTATTTCCGGGGAAATTATTCCCGGTTTCAGGCTGCCGCCGGAAAGGAAACTGGCTGATAGCCTGGGCATTAACCGGACTACGGTTTTGAATGCTTACCGGGAACTGAAAGCGGAGGGGTTGGTCGGCTCCCGGGTAGGACAGGGAACGGTGGTTTTATCCCCTCTTAGGGACGAAGCGGCCGGCATGGAAAACCGGGTGCCTGAACCGCCCTGGAATCAGATTTTCAGTAAATACGCGCAGGGCATAAATTCATTTATAGTCAAAGACCTGCTTACTCTGGCCAACCGCAAAGACGTGATTTCTTTTGCCACCGGCATAGCCGCTCCTGACAGCGGCCCTATCCAGGCTCTGGCCGGGATTGAGCATGATATTGTTCTGCAGAAAAACTACCGGGGCCTTTTGCATTCACCGACCGAAGGTTTCAGCACCTTACGGGAGGCGATATGCGCTTTGATGCAGCCCCGGGGGGTGTATTGCCACCATGATGAAGTCATGCTGCTGTCCGGTTCGCAGCAGGGAATCGATTTGACTTCCCGAATAATGCTGGAGCCGGGCGATATAGCGCTGGTGGAAGAACCCTCTTTTTTCCCGGCGATTCAGGCTCTGAAGGCGGCGGGCGTCAGGGTGGTGGGTGTTCCGATGGACAAACGGGGCATGAGAGTCGACATGCTGGAGCCGATTCTGCATCGCTACCGGCCTAAACTTATCTATACGATTCCCAACTTTCACAATCCCACTGGCAGTGAAATGTCCCTGGAGCGGAGAAAACAGCTTTTGGAGCTGGCTTACAAACACCGGGTTCTCATCCTGGAGGACGATGCCTACGCGGAGCTGTGCTACGACGGCCAGCCGCTCCCAACTCTCAAATCTATGGATAGTGAAGGTTATGTAATTTATTTGAGCACTTTTTCCAAAACCATTTATTCAGGCTTAAGGTTGGGGTGGATGGTGGCGCACAAAAAGGCGATTAAGAAATTTGCGGCCGCCAAGCAGATCATGGACCTGCACTCCAGCAGCCTGTCGCAGTGGATCGTTGAACGGTTTATCCTTGAAGGCGGGCTTAACGTGCATATCCCGGTGATCTGCAATGAATACAGAGTAAAAAGAGATGCCATGTACGATGCCCTGACCCAATATGCGCCGTCCGATGCTCAGTGGAACCGCCCCCGGGGAGGCTACTACATATGGTGCCGGCTCCCCGAAAAAGTCGCCGCCAGCCGCCTGTTAGGCAAAGCCGCCGAGCGCAAAGTGGTGTTTGTGCCTGGAACCGCTTTTTATTTAGCTGAACAGGGGGATGATTATGTACGGCTTAATTTCACCTTTGCTCCCCTAAAGGATATAGGCGAAGGCGTTAAAAGGCTCTGTGAAGCCATGAAGGACCTTAAGGACAGCAATGATGTATCGGAGGAGGATGAACCGGTGGAGATCAGCCCGATTGTATAATTGTAGGGCTAGTACAACATTCGGTATATTCGTGCCCATAATTTGGGCAGATTTTTTCGAATTACTGCGTTGTCGTCAATCGCAATACGTCCAGTATTACTCATTCCTTGACGCCCATGGACGGGCTAATGCGGCGGTGCCAGGACGGCAAGGAGCCGCCCGCCTTGTACTTCAAAAAAAATCTGCTCCAACTTATGAACACAATATACCGAACGTTGTGCTAACAGGATGGAGGTGCCTAAGATGGAATTCAAATATGCCAGGAGAATGGAGCATTTGCAGGCTTCGGAGATTCGGGAAATATTGAAGGTTACGGAGCGGCCGGACATCATATCCTTTGCCGGCGGGCTGCCGGCTCCCGAGCTTTTTCCGGTCGAGGAGATATTAAATGTCAACCGTATTGTACTGGAAGAGCAGGGGACCAGGGCTCTTCAATATACTACCACCGAGGGATACGCGCCCTTGCGGGAGTGGATTGCCGAGCGTATGAACGCACGCCTGGGAACTTCCTTTGACCGTGACAACATACTCTTGACCCACGGCTCTCAGCAGGCCCTGGATCTGTCAGGCAAGGTGTTCCTTGACGAGGACGATGTGGTTCTGTGTGAAAGTCCCACCTATCTGGCGGCTATCAGTGCCTTTCGCGCCTATGGCTGCAAGTTTGTCGAGGTCCCGACCGATAATGAAGGGATGATTCCGGATGAATTGGACCGGATTCTGACCAGTACCGACCGGGTGAAGCTCATTTATGTGATACCCGATTTCCAGAATCCTACCGGAAGAACCTGGAGCCTGGAAAGAAGGAAACGATTGGCCCAGGCGGCCATGAAGCATCAAGTTATGGTGGTTGAAGACAATCCCTACGGGGAATTGCGCTTTGAAGGGAAGGCCCTTCCTTCGGTAAAGTCTTTTGATGACATCGGCTGTGTGCTATGCTTGGGGACCTTTTCCAAGACCTTTTGCCCGGGATATCGTATTGGGTGGATCGCCGGGGACAAAAAGGCCATCGAAAAATATGTGCTGGTAAAGCAGGGGGCTGATCTGCAGTGCAATACCATAGCCCAGCTGGAGATCGCCAAATACCTGGAATTATACGACATTGACGAGCATATAGAGCGGATCCGCGAAGTCTACCGGCGGCGCCGGGATGTAACGGTGAAAACCATGGAAGAAGTGTTCGGCCCGGATATAGAATTTACCAGGCCTCAAGGCGGCCTTTTTGCCTGGATAGAATTGCCTGAGCATATCAACTCTCGGGATGTTTTGCTAAAGAGCCTGGAAAAGAAAGTGGCCTTTGTTCCAGGCGGGTCGTTCTTTCCCAATGGTGGCAAGGAAAACACCCTGCGCATCAACTTTTCCAATATGCCGGAAGACCGGATCGTGGAAGGCCTCCAATCACTGGCCCGGGTTATCAACGAATGGGCAGATATTTCTTAACGATGAATCGGCTTGATTGATTCTACAAATTGAACTATTCCGGGCTGTCTTTCCATCATTGGATATATCCGCAATGATGGCAGATCAGAATAGAGGCTGATTGATTGAGCCAGTCTAATCCAAGCAAGGTCAGCCCTGATGTATTTAACAGAGCCCGGCTCTGCTCAAAGATATCCCGGCCGCAATGAGGACAATGTATAATCTGCCTGGCGGCCTGGAAGCGGCTGGGACCAAAACCGGCTTGATATGCTTTTTTCATTCGCTTAAAAAGGGACACCTCGACACCTCCCGGATGATTATTCGCTTGGTGGGTACCTGTTATTGCCTTCAGTTCGAGCCTGTAATTGCTTGTACAGATCAACCGTCTGCTGCGGGTCGGTGAAATTAATCAAAACCGGCTGGCGGCCGGGTCGATACAGAATAATGACCGGTCCCTGGTTGGAGCGCAGGAAGAGCAGAGAAGGGCCCAACCCTTTGACGTCAAAATGCCCTTTGAGAATCGGGCCCAGGTTCAGACCATGGTTTTTTATCCCCACTTCGGGAAGGGCAGGTTTTAGTTCAATTTTATCAATATCGGAGTAGTTGATGGAGACGCCATAGGAGCCGCTGATAAGCATCCCGGTCGGTTCCAGGGTAAATTGAGGCTCACGCGAGACCAAGGCAATGTCGACCCCCACGCCGGCGCAGATTAGAACGGTAAGAATCATACTTGCTATCATAAGGTGTTTTCGAGAGCGGGCCTTTTTTATTGATGTAGGATCATCAGAAGGCGGTGGATTGAAGCGCTGAGCGGCAATGACCGTGTAAAACACCAGGATCAGCAGCAGGACCATCCCCGCCTCAATTCCCCAGACAAAGCCGGACTTATGGAGTATCAAACCAAGGATAGGAGCGGCGGCGGTAATCATCAATTGCCGGCCTACAAAATCGCCCAGTCCTTTTGCAATCATATACTCTTTCTCGTGGGCTGGAGAGGTGTTATAACCGGAGATTAAATTGTAGGCCTTGCCATATTTTATAGCTATGCCCAAACCGAGCAGCAAGCCGCTAATTAATAGAAAGATAATGATTTCCGCCATTTTGCTTACCCCTTTGCTTCCAGGTTTTTGTAGATAATGATACATTTTGCTGTGAAAAAATCAAGCCGGATAATAGAATTGTATTACATTGACCGGTTTACATGTTAAAGCAAGTTGTCCGAACGGTTTGACGTAATATGATCAGGAAAACTTTGGAGGGGGGATGTTGATGAGAAGGATACCGGTATGGGCGGCATGGTGTTTGCTTTTAATGATGGGGGTTTTGCTTCCCGGTCAGGCGATGGCGACAGCTCCCAGGATAGTCGTCAATGGCCAGAATCTAATAACGGAGGTACAGCCGGTCATCGAAAATGGGCGCACCCTGGTGCCGTTGAGCGCTGTTGCCAGTGCATTGTCGGCTTCGGTAGACTGGGACGAAGCCAGCCGGACGGTAACCATTATCAAAGACTGCGACCAGTTAACGCTTACGGTTGGAGAATCCACAGCCTATAAAAATGGAGCGCCGCTAAGACTGGAAGTTCCCGCCCGTATTATCGAGGGACGCACCATGGTCCCCTTGAGTTTTGTCGGCCTGGCATTAGGAGCTTCGGTGGAATGGGATGCCGTGACTCGCACGGTTTTCATCTATTCTACAACTTACAACCCACCTTCAAGCTGAGTCTGGTAAAACCTGCCGGGGGCAGGGTAGGAGTTCTAAATAGTAAAAAGTGCAATATGATTCAAGGGGGATGCATGAAGATCCGTGCATCCCCCGTTTTTTATTTAGTTTGACGTGTGCATTATTCGGCGCCTGCTTTTATAAGCACCTGTTGGTTATCCGCGTTCCAGGAAATGTCAAGGCCCAGGCTTTGAGAGATAAAGCCGATAGGCAGCATGGTTCGGTCATTCATTATTTGCGGGGCTACATCCGTAGTCCCGGCCTTTCCATCTACCCGGGTGGTATTGCTGCCGATCCACAGTTCAACCGTTTTGCCGCTGTAGCCTATGGTAACCCGTTTATCGGCGTCATCCCAGGCCAGGGTTCCGCCTACCGCATCCATAATTGCTTTAATGGGCACCAGGGTTCTGCCTTCAACAATGACCGGCGCGGTGCCTTTACCGGGATCGATTTCCTTGCTTTCACCATTAATTATCATATTGGGGCTGCCGATCTGCAATATCGCCTCTATTTTCGAGAATGCGTCCGCTCCCGGTTTGATCATCAGCGGTTTGGTGGTGGCATATCGCGTTAATGGCAAGGAGTAGGTTTTGCTGTCTTCATTGGCAGCTTGTATAGTATAACGATAATTGGTATTGGCTTTCAGCCCCTTGTCAATATAGGTCGTGGTGTTGGCGGGGACCTTGATGGGCGTGACCGTCGTACTGTCAGCGCGGGTTATATTGAAACCGGTTTCGTATTTGGATGAGTCCGGCCAGGTAAGTTTGATCTCGCTGCTGGAGAGCGCTTCAGCCTCGAAGCCTTGAGGCATGCGGGGAGGCGAATACCAGGTGTAAACGCTGGTAAAGTTGGAATCCTGGGTGTCGGGTTGGCCTGATTTGGCTTTTATCTGGTACATGTACATATGGTCTTCCCGGTACTCGTCCTGGTACTCAACGGTATTGGGCGCGAGATCAAAGGATACCGCGTAGGAATCAGGGCCAAAAGCCCGCTGCAGTAAAAAGCCGGCTTCTTCATTGCAGTTGTCTTGCCATTTGAGGACCATTTCCTTCGAACCGGGGAAATAGACAACCACCAATTGGCTGGGAGCGGCCAGGAATCTTATCGACTCTTCAGCGGTAGCCTGACTGTTTCCTCCCTGCCCCGAAGCTATTACCGTGTAGGTATAGCGTACGCCGGGCTTAACGTCTTCATCAAGATAGGACTCGGTGTCAGCCGCCACGGTGATTGGTTGGACGCTCGCCTGGGTTGCGGAAGTCGCCTCGGTCTTTTTGGTAATTTTGTATTCTTTCTCGTGAAGGTTGGTGTCTTCCCAGTAAAGAGTTATCCGCGGCGTGCTCGAATGTACGCTTGCCTTAAAACCGGTCGGCCTATGGGGAACGGTAATCCAGGCCGCTTCATTGGAATAGGCGGATTTGCCCAAAGTGCCGTTGGCACAAACCCGGTAGGTGTATTGGCAGTCGTAGGTCACCGTATCATCGAAGAAAGAAGTGACATTGGCGGCGGTGGTGGTCAGGATGGTGAATGCGCCATCTTCTGCCTTTCGCTCAATTGTAAACCCGGTTTCATTGTTGGAGTTGTCTTTCCAATTCAATCCCATGCTGAGCGCTCCGGGGAAGGTGCTGGCGGTTAAATCAGATGGTGCCGACACTACCAGCTGCAAAGGGGGGCGGCCGCCAACGATATCACCGGTGATTGAAATGGAATTTTCATTTGAACCGATAGCCAAACCAGGAGATGTTAATAGCAAAACCAGCAGAAGGGAGAGAAAAAGGAAGGCCTTATTTCTGATCATAGCTATACCCCTTTCCGAATAAAGGACTTTTGTGAACGTGAGATATATTCTCTATAGTTCGGCCTCTCTTTTATTATTCCTCCATGTTTTTCCTGCAAATTTAACAGGTAATTTATCTCCATCAAAAGCGGTTTTATTAACATACTTTGGCTTTTACAGCAGGCCCCCGGAGAATAAACCGGCTGCATGATTTACCGGTATGCAGGGCCCAACGGGGCTGGCGAGCGTAAATCATTGCACCGTGGCGCTTTAATTGACGCTCTGAAGCCATCCCCCGGGGATGAGGGATGGCTTCCAGAAGGAAAAGGAACCGGTTGAAAAGGGATTATTGGTTGGTGTCGGAAGATTCACCTGGAGGCGGGCCGCTCGGTTTGCCTTTGCCACCCTGACCGTTCTGTCCATCCGGAGGAGCACCGCCAGGGCCGCCGCCCATATATCCGAATTGGACGCCGCGTTCGATGGCTTTGTCAGCATCATCCTGAGTGATGCTGCCCGCTGATACCTGATCGGACAGTAAATCGGCTTGGGTTTTGGCGATGGCGGCTTCCAGGGTGGCCGCATCGATTCCAAGGTTATCCGCCAATTTGTTGATAAACAACTGGCTCATCTCTTTCATCTTGACACCGGCATCGTTGCCTTTTGTGGATTCGGCGAAGACGAAACCACCCAGGGTTCCGACCAGAAGCAGGGCCAATACCAGTACACTTCCGAGCATTGATTTACGGGACATCGTTTCACACCTCTCTTTTTAAATTACATTCATAGAATAACCTCCCATCCTGAAAGGCGGCTAAAAGAGAGATTAAAGTCCACTTAAAACAATGAGTAATTAATAGGAAATAATGTGGCATTGGATGGGTAGAGAATCTGTTGGTGCAGCTAGGCAGTATTTAATGATCTAACGAGGAGTATAGAGTCTCCTCGTTAGATTCGCGTTGATGTATTTATTAAATTACAAGAAACTTTCACCCGGCTACGCTTTAGCCAAACGGATTCGACAGACACTCCCGGGTTTACTTGGTTATCTGGGGGTGTTGCTTACAGTTGCCTTAGGTGCTGCTCTTCGTTCCCGATAAAGTCCAGGGCGGGTTGCTGTAGTACTCCAAGCCATCGAAACTTTGCCCATTGGCAGCCATGGTCACCGTAAAGTCAGTGTTTGAATTAGGATCATCAGCTTTATAAAACTCCCCGTTCAAAACATTGCCGGTTACCGTGCCGTTAACCAACCAACCGTCGTTACCCCAACTGCCGGTTACTTGATTACCGCTTTGCGTCAAAATCATTGTATAGCCGCTTTCGCCGTTTTCAGCACAGTTCCAGGTTCCAGAGAAATTGGCTGTGGTTTCGCTTGCTCCCGGATTGGGCTTAACGTCATCTGGAATATTGGACGGCTTTTCCACTGGCGGCTTGGTGTCGATGGCCGAATTTGCAGGCGGGGTTGCTCCTGCTTTTTGCCCGTGTAGATTGTACGGCGAGTCGCTGTAGTATTCAAAGCCGTCAAAGCTTTGACCGCCGGCTGACATAGTAACTGTAAATTGCCATTTGTGCTCCGGTTGATCGGGCAAAAACCATCCGTCGAGCGTATTGCCGCTGACCGTACCGCGGAAATCATGCCCCGAATCTATGTCCTTGCCCTGGTAGCCGGTAACAACGTTGCCGTTTTGGTTGAGAACCAGCCTGTGACCCGCTTCTCCATCCTTGGTCATTTCCCAGACGCCTGAATAATTAACCGAAACGGATGGGGTTGCGCTTCCGGTGCCGTAGCGAATGGTTACCTGTTGAGTAGCGCCGTTCCATTCAACCTGGCAGCCGAGGTTTTGGGTAACGAAACCCAGAGGCAGCATGGTGCGGCCATTGGAAATATAGGGGGCTACATCCAGGGTCATGGTTTGAGCGTTAACCCGGGCGCTGGTGTTTCCAATCCACAGGTCGATGCTCGACGCGCCCAGTTGAATCGTCACCTGCTGATTGGCCGGGTTGTAATTTACCTGCCCTCCCAGAGGCGCGACAAGAGCGCTAAGGGGTACAAAAGTGCGGCCATTCACAATTTCCGGAGGTGCATCGATAGTTTGCGAAACGCCATTTACCAGCATGGTTGTGCTTCCCACCTGGAAAACGACAGTCACTCCCGATGTCTGACGGCTGGTCGGTTCCTCGGCTTCGGCAATTGGTATCAATACTCCGCTAAAAACAAGAAGCATCATGACTGTGATGCTTAGCACCAGTCCTGCTCGAACTGGCCTTATCATTTTCATTTACTCATCCCTCCCAAAACTTTTTCCCTTTTAAAACCGTGCAAGGTAACATGGGCAACCCCTTAACCATTCCACCTTATCTGTTATTCTAATACCTTAACTTTTAGATAACTTAAAGGGAACTTAAAGGAACTTAAAAAGAAACGACACTGAATAACACGAGCCTGCCCCAACAAGGTCAAAAGCATTAGAGGAATTGCCATTATTTTGAGAGAAGTTTTTAATGGGGTGAAAACCATGGCTGGGGAAAAAATTCTGGTGGTTGATGATGAGAAAGAAATAGCTGATTTAATCCGCCTCTATTTAATTGGGGAGGGCTATGAGGTTCTGCTGGCCAATACCGGTAATCAGGCCATGGAACTATTTCATGTCCATAAACCGGATCTCATCATATTGGACGTACTGCTTCCCGATCTGGATGGTTTTGAAATCTGCCGGCAAGTAAAGGCTCAGGCAATCACGCCTATAATCTTTTTAAGCTCCAAAGATAAGAACCTGGATAAAATTGTAGGGCTGGAAATCGGCGGGGATGATTATATGATCAAACCCTTTGACCCGGCGGAGCTGATGGCCAGGGTTAAAGCCCATTTGCGCCGTGCCCGGCTGGGTGGCTTGACTCCGAACCAGGTGTTAAAATTTGTGGACCTGGAAATCAACCTTGATCATTTCACCGTTAAGAACCGGGGGGGCAGCGTCGTTCTTTCAGCGCGCGAGTTTCAGATTTTAGCTCTTTTGGCTCAAAATCCCGGCCGCATTTTTAATGCCGAACAGATTTATCGACTCGTGTGGAACGATAACAACCCGGTTGACTGGAGAACAATACCAGTGCATATTAGCAACCTGCGTAAAAAGATTGAAAAAGACCCATCCCACCCGCAATATATTCTCACGGTCAAGGGTTTAGGCTATAAGTTTAACGGCCTGTCTGAGCAGCTTGCAGACACTTCGTTTTCTGCTGAATAAGCTCTAAAGGGCGCTGAAGAGGCGTATCGCTCTGCTAAAGTTTTTGGGAAAGGAACCTCAATGGAGAACACCGCTTACTGGTATGTACCTACTATATCGGCCCAAATATCTATTCAGATAATCATGGCTTTAGTCTTTACCTATCTTTATTTTCATGATCGTAAACCTTTTTTAATCCTTTGGGGGATCGGGTGTTATGGCTGGGTTTTAAAATTATCCATGGATTTAGTCATTTTCTTTAGCCAGGCAATGGTAAGCTCTCTTTTTTTTCTACAGATCGGTTGCCTGGTGGGAAGCTTCTTTCTCTGCTGGGGCAGCATAAATTTCATGGGGAAAAAGCTGCCCCGGTTGTGGGTAATTTGGGTCTGGGCGGTGTTCATCGGGAGCATTCTTTCCCTGGTTTTCTTCAAATCGCTGACCGACCTGATTATGCTGGCAATCACGCTGGGGGTGCTCTTCATCTATACCTGGACCGGGCTGGCTTTTCTCAAAGCCGGTAACATAGAGGTCATCGGTCAGCGGCTCACGGGGTGGAGCCTGATCCTGACCGGGTTGCACTTTGCCAATTATCCCTGGCTAAAGGATGTGGAGTGGATTGCTCCCTGGGGTTACCTGCTGGCAGGCGCGTTGACATTTCTTATATCGATCGGCATTCTGCTGGTTTATTACCAGCGCATCAGAACCAATCTTTTGGAGAGTGAAACCCGCCTGCAGTTGCTGGCGGAAAACGCCCAGGATCTTATCTACCGATACAGGCTGGTTCCAAGCCCCGGCTTCGACTATGTCAGTCCCGCCTCCCTGGCTATTACCGGATATTCTCCCGATGATTTTTATGCCGGATTGGCCGACAAACTGCAGCTGGTGCCTCCTCAAGAAAACCTGAACCCTGATCATTCTGAAGGTTGTGCCGGGAAAATTGTTAAAACCCAGCCAATATTATGTAAAGATGGACGTGAAGTTTGGATCGAACAGCGCAGCACGGGTGTTGTTAACCAATCCGGGCAGTTGATAGCCATCGAAGGAATTGCCCGGGATGTTACCCAACGAATGAAAATCGAGGAGGAGCTGCGCCGGATGGAAGAGTCCCGTATACACCTCTTAACTAATATTTCCCACGATCTCAGGACGCCCCTGGCTACGGTGCAAGGTTATATAAAAGCAATGCTGGACCAGGTAATCAGCGAGCCAAGCGAACAAAACCAGTATCTTACCCTGATTTACAACCGGGTTCTCAAGATCAAACAGCTTATTCAAGATTTATTTGAACTGGCTCAACTGGAATCACGTAGCTTCGAATTCAACCTGCAGCGGGTCGCTATTGACGAATTAATGGCTCGTTTGTTCGGCAAATACGAAACCGATATCGATAATGCGGGGCTGAAATATGAAACGGAATTTCCCGGCCCCGGCGGGGCAGGTGAGAAAGCAGTATGGGCGGAAATTGACGCCCACCAAATAGAACGGGTTTTTGACAACCTGATTTATAATGCTATCAAACACACGCCCCCGGGGGGCGTAATTACCGTTACCTATAATCAAGTACCCCAAAATAAAAGACCGGACTTAAATGAAATGAACCGGGAAAAGGACAGTGAATTGGAACTGCTGGTCCAGGTAAAGGACACCGGAGCAGGCATTTCTCCCGAGGAACTGCCCCTGATTTTTGACCGCTATTACAAGGGTGGGTCCACGTCAGCAGCGCTGAGGAACAGCACCGGATTGGGCTTATCAATTGCCAAAGAGATTATTGAGTATCATAATGGCCGGATATGGGCCGAAAGCACTGTAAAGAAGGGGAGCACTTTTTATTTCACTCTGCCGCTAAAGAATTAAGAACAGTTGGAGCATGTTTTCGTCCGCTAATTTTCGTTGTCAGCCATCCCTAACATCTATCAATTAATGTATAGTATTATGCCATAACCGTAGTTAGGGGAAGCCAAGCCTGACTCTACAAGGTTTATTTTTTAGGCATAGTAAAGATGCTTCCATCGAAAGAGTTTCTGTAAGGCTTTAAGTCTCCCAGGTCTTTGCCGCATTTTGAACAGTGGGTGGTATACCAGGAAAAATCGGTCTGACAGTCAGGGCATTTCCATTGCTCTTCCTGCTCTTTTAGAAAGGCCTCCATTCCCTTATTTATAATAGTCATCATATTGAGCCTTATAGTGTTCAAATGAGGAAGCATTTCGGTCGCGATTTGCGATTTTTCTGAAGGCTGGTACATTGCACAGGGAAAGTCCGGGCAGGTCAGGCATCGTTCTACGGCTTTTTCCCGGGCGCAGGTCCGCATAGTGCAGGTGGCGCAGCCGCCGAACTCGGCGCAGCCTTCAAATACTGCATCCGATTTGCAGCCGTGACATTTCAGTTTGGCCCCGGATTCGACCCAGAATTCTGCGAAGGGATCTTTAACCCCGGTTTGATAGGCTTTCATGATGGAACAGGCTCCACAATACATACCGCAGTAGGATTCATACGTATAATCGCTCATGATAATACCCCTCTCCTTTGATAATCGCATGATCTTTTAAACGTTGGAACATAGAGTCAGCAGTTATCACATCCGAAGTATCGGGTGCATCAACTAGAGCTTTAGGAATTCAATGGACGTAATGGTGCTTATCCCGGCTTTTCGATACATTTCCGAAATTTCATCCCGGGACAGTTTGCCTCTTATTTCAGTTGCATCTGTAATAATAATGGCATCATAGCCCCTATTGGTACCGCCCACGGCCGTATTATAAACAAAATATTGGGCGGCAAAACCTACAACATAAAGCTTTTGAACCTGGTTGATGCTGTCGTTTCCGACATGTTTGGCAAATCTGCCTCATCCATCACCGGTTACCTAGTAGATTCAGATTCCTCTTTTTTAGCTCCCATCAGTGTTGTTCAGCGATCGTGTTCTTTTCATGCTAATCCCTCCATGTTTACTAAAGCCGTATTAGGAAGCAGGCGGTTATAGAGAACTCAATTCATCTACCATGAAGTCCATCAAGGCATTAACATCTTGGCCCCTGTGTGATGGCTCACAATAACTGGCTAGCAGGGTCAGGGTTCTATTGTAGGAACTGACCCCCAGCAAAAAACCGGGCGCATAAATTGTTGGCGGAACAAGATAAGCATCACAGGCAGAAATCTGTCCAAACTGCAATGGACTGATAATCCCCGTATTGGTTAAGGTTGGAGAAAGCTTGCCGATTTCCAAGACCTGGGGCCGGGCTGCTTGAAAAAGGGCGCGTAGTTGTGCATATTCTATAGCCTCTTGCGCTTCAATTCTCACGGCTTGAGGCAACTCTACTTGAGATTGCTTTAATTCATCAATAGACCTGGACACCCTTTTTAATGTCCCTAGAAAAGCTTCTTCCTCCACCCGGCAGGTTACTGAAGCTATCGTTACCGACAGGTTGCAAATATCCTGAGACGGATCGGTTTTAAAGAACTGACGCAAATCCATGGTTAGACAGATCTCCCGGTCATCCCCGGCCGGTGGGTTCAATAGTTTAAACATACTTCTAAAAAAGGAAGTCAAAATTACGGTATTGATAGTTACTGCCTGAGTTTTGCCAAATGCTCTAATTCTATCGAAGGATTCATCAGCAAAACGGCGCATGGAAATATGCATTTCCTTTGATTCAAAACCGTAATAGGGAAAGGCCCAGGTAGCGAAGGGTAGAGGCTGGGCATGGGGATCCAGTAATGCCAGTGGCTCCTTAATACACAGGGCCTCGAAGTAGCTCTTCTGGTCCATCCGGCGTTTGGTATTCGGCTCAGGTTTATATTGGGGGTCCTTTAATAAGCTTGAATACATTTCGGCCAGCAACTGCAGATATGCTTTAAGACCTCCAGCGTCGGAACAGGCGTGACATATCTTTACACAAATAATATCATTATCGGCGGTCCGAATTAGCCTTACATTCAGCATCTGGCCTTTATAATAAAATGGGCTCTTTATGAACTGTTCAATTGCCGCTTGTTTATCATCATTCAGTACAAACTCAACCCACTGAATTCCGTCTGGATTTTCAAAGGGCTGCCAATAAGGTTGTTTATCATCTTCAATAAACTGGCACCGCAATACCGGTTCAGCATCCAAAGATAATCTAACCGCTTTTTTAAAAACATCTGTATCCAGGTGTTGCTCGAATGTAATAACCGCCTGGATTTGCATATTGTAGTATCCGTAACCAAGTAAATAACAGGCTCGATCAAATCCAGTTACGGGCGTTATGGTAGGAGTCCCATCTGTCAATAGGCTCGCTTCCATGTTTAAAACCCCTTTCTCTGTTTAAAAAGTAATATCTATATAGAGTCGAGATTTTACCAAACCGATGGTATTAAACGGTATGGTGTCTTTGCGCAATAATCCTGGTAGCCGGGAAGTTCTCTCAACAATAATTCCTCTTCGTTTCTTATCCGGAGGACCGTCCACGGTATGTGAAGAAGAGCAGGAATGACAGCCCAATAGGACCCCAGAGCCAGGGGAGCAAACAACACCATCGCCGATAGTCCAGTGTACATGGGATGACGTATGATCGAGTAGGGGCCGGTTGATATAACCGCTTGCTCATTCTCAACGGTTATATTGCTTGAAGCGTAGCTGTTTTCCTTAAAAACCAGGATGATCAAAACATAACCCAGAAAAACCATTAGATTAGCCGCAATCACCACCCAAACCGGCACCGTTGACCAGTGAAAGCGAAAATCAAAGCCGGGGATTATATAAGCGAGAAAAAACAAGTTAAAGAAAACAGGAATTTTTTTTACTGTTTCCTGGTCTTCACCCTGCCGTCGCCTTGCTAAAAATTCAGGGTTTCTTTTGAAAAAATAAACGGTAATGAAAAGAGTGGGGATAAAAAATATAGTTAAATAGATCCAGGCCTGCCAGTATCTCAAGGTACCCGAGGGAAGTAAGATGACCAGAGCCAACACCAGCATCATGATAATCGGAAATGAAAAGGCTTTAAGTTTTGAATGTGCAGCACTATCCATAAAATCTCCTCCTGAACTGCCGGCTTTTAATATTTATAGCGCTTTAAAGGGTGTAGCGCACATATCCATACTCGCAGGGATTGCCTGCCGCGATATAGATTGCGCCTTCTCCTGGAACCATGATGTAGGAGGCCAGGGTTGCGGATGGAAATTGGCTTTGGGGGTCTACATGGCTGCAGATTGATTTGGGATAAGCGTCATGGTCAGACAACATCTCCGTGGCTATTTCAAGATTTATTTTGCCGTAATGTTTATCTGCCAATGTGGTTATTCTGTCTAAACGGTGATAGCTGTCAGGTGCGATTAAGGGAGCTGTATCCCCTTTTTTAAAACGTTCGGTAATATAATGGTTGGAATGCAAAAGTAAGCCGTTTTTCGGGAACAATATCTCGAAATCATCGTGAACGCTTTCGATACCCATCATTTGTCCATTTGTATCAGCCAAATGATAATAACCCAGTCCATGGGCCGCTTGTTTTAAAACAGCTATCCCATCCTGGACATTTCTTTGCCTCATCACTTTGGGCATGTAGCAGCCCAGAGGAAGGCTGAATGCGTAATTCTGGTCTATGGTGGCGTTGGCGCATATCCCCATGCCAGCCGATGAAAGGGTATACTCGGAAGAGTTGGCCAATGATAAAACATACTGAACCAGGCCGTCGGAATGATGGAGCTTTAACAAATCCAGCGGCGTTCCGGGAAACCAGTCTATGGTCTGGCCGAGCAGGGTCTGGCCGCTTTCGGTGGCTTCTCCGGTAGCTGCCAAAGATGTGCACATAGGCGTTATAGTATTGTAGTAAAAGCTCAGTTCGAAACTGCACTTTTGGAGCAACACTTTTTCAAATTTTAGTCCTGCCCCCCGGGCCTGACCCTGCATGATTTCGAGCAGGTATGGATCAAAGTCTTTAAGCAGGGGAAGAAAGCGCATAGCTTTGGAAGTGATCTCTTCACGTGACGCATTATACAAAAGGTTAATCCCCATAAGGGTATTCTCTAATCCCAGGCGAATACTGTCCCGGCATGCCTCTCCCCATTGCTGCCCGATCTCATAGGGCGTACCCCGGCACTCAATAACCTTGAGTTTTTTTACATCCTTCATAGCGGATAGGCTCCTTTCAAACCGTCTTATAATTTTCGTCACTTACAAGCCGCGATAGCGCAGAACCTTATCCCAAACGTCGATAAGCTCGGGATTCAGCCCGGTTATCTTCTGGCATTCTTCCTGAACCAGTTTGTTGCAATCGTCGCAAACATGGTGTTTACCGCGATTGTATTTGATGTCTTTGTAGCGAAAATCGGAAAAGGGTATGGCGAATTCCTTTTTGCAGATTAAACATGTGGTTGTATACACGGTTTATCACTCCTGCCTAACTGACCTGATAGTAAGCTATTTAGTTAAAAAATCCTGTACTAGCCTGTTAAACTCTTGAGGTTTTTCTACAAAAGGATGGTGGCAGCAGTCTTTCATCATGACTTTTCCGGAGTTTTCAATCTTCCCATGGATGTAGTCTCCGATTTCCATAACATAATGACTGTCCCCAATAATCATTAATACAGGAATCTTAATCTCTCCAAGGCGTTCATAAGCTGACGGATCTAATGCCACGTCCCACATTGGATTCCAGCGAAAAACATTGACGGAATCCTTCACCAATTGAACTACACTGGCTCTGGCTTCGGGATGATTCGGAGATGGGAAGAAATAATCCCACAAGGGAGAAGTAAGAATATAGTTGATTCCAGCCTCGATTCCCTGGGCTTGAATGATGCCCGGGAGTTCCATTACCGAAGCCAGGTAATCGGGGGGATAGGGATATCCCTTTAAACCTGAGCCAACCAACACCAATGATTTCACCGCTTCCGGATATTGCAGGGCAAACTCCAGCGCAACCGCTCCCCCCAGAGAGGAACCTATCAGATTAACCTTTGACAACTGCAAGACGTCAAGCAATGATTTTAAATCTTCCATGTGCGAAAAAGGCCCCAGGGGAAGGTCGGATTTACCATATCCTCGTTGGTCAAGACAAACCACTTTATATTGGCTGGCAAAGGCTGCAGATTGATGCTTCCAGACCCGGTGGTCAGTAAAACCGCCGTGAACCAAGACCAGGGGTTCACCTTCGCCGCTAATGGAACAGAATAGCCGGGTATGGTTGACAGTTAAAAAATCCTCAATATGATTCACAATTGATCCCCTCCTAAAGTACAAATTGGATTGATTATTCTGGCTAACTACCGTTTGTTAGTGAAGGGTTATGGTTTACCGGTTAAACGCACAAGAAATATTTGTTGGGTGAGCTTTTTTTAAAACCTAATTAAGGATTTTATATGATTACCGTTGTCTGTTCAGGGCATAACCAAGAAATCAGCACTTTAAAACTGATAACGCACAAAACCGTTCTCGCAGGGGTTGCCCCGGGCAATGTAGATGGCCCCTTCCCCGGGAACCATGACAAACGAGGCCAGGGTTGACGATGATATAGGGACGCTTTCATCAATGTGGCGGCATATTGAATTGGGATAATGGTCGTGGTCAGCCAGAATTTCCATGGCTGTTTCCGGAGTTATATGGCCATAATGCCGGGTGAAAAGGCTGCTGATGGTATCCAAACGATCATAGCTGTCGGGTTGAACAGCGGCTGCCGTGTCCCGGGCCCTAAAGCGTTCAGTTATATAGTGGTTGGAGTGCAATAGGATATTGCGCTGGGGATGCATTATTTCAAAATCGTCATGGGTGCTTTCGATTCCACATATTTGCCCGCTGCCGTCTGCCAACTGGTAGTAGCCTCCTCCCCGGGCGGTCTGCTTGAGTAGAGCCAATGCCCCGTCTATGGTTTTCTGCCGCATGACCTTAGGAATGTAAGCGGACACGGGAAGGGTAAATTCGTGCTCCCTGGCAAAAGTGGCGTTGAGGCATATGCCAAATCCGGCTGAAGATAAGGTATAATCACCCCAGTTATTAAAGCACAATACGAATTGCACCAGGCCATCATTGTGGTGGATTTTCAAAAAATCGATAGTTGATCCGGGCACAAAGTCGATGTTCTGGCCTAATAAGGTTTGGCCGCCTGCGGTAGCGCTCCCGGTTGCCGCGAACGCCGTACATAAGGTGTGTACGCCGGTTATCGCCTGGGCGGTGAAATCAGTCATACACTTCAGGGTGACAATTTCTTCAAAGGGAATCCCGGTCCCATCGGCCTGGCCCCTCATAATTTCAACCAGGTAGGGGTCGAACCTTTCAATATGGGGAAGGTGTTCCGTGGCTATGGAGAGTACCTGTTCCCTGGATAGATTTGAGAAAGAGACCATTGTGCCTATAACGTTTCTGGTTGTAGCTAAGATGTTTTCTTTACAGGCTTTTCCCCATTGCAGACCTATCTCATAGGGAGTGCCGCCGCACTCAATCAGCTTAAATTCTCCGGCATTCTCCAATCCAGGCCACTCCTCTCCCTTATATCGGAACCGACCGGTCTTTCATAGTAATGATCATTACCGTGGGGCCTTCATAAAGTAAAGCTAACTACCGTTTGTTAGTTTATTGTAACTGTTTACCATTTGAAACGCAACAGGAAATGTATACTAATGAAAAATTGATTTCTTCAGGTCGCCAAAATCAGATTCTAAAGACAATTTTGTCCCAACCCAAAATACGGTTATCCGCTTCCTCAGTCTTTTTTTCTTTTCTTGGAGCGCTCGTATTTTTCCCAAAGGTCGATCAATTCCGGATGCAACCCGGTTATCTTTTGGCACTCGTCTTGAATCATCTTGCCGCAATCATCGCATACGTGATATTCGCAGCGGTGGTACTTAATATCCTTATAGCGGAAATCGGAAAAGGGGATGGAGAATTCCTTTTTGCATATCAGGCAGGTAGTAGAGTAAGGATAATCGCCACTTTTTCCAGCAGCCGGCGTTTGTTCAGCGTCTTTAAGCGCAAGGCTGCCGCGGGCTTCGGTGTGCCCGCCGAGTTCGTCGCTCTTCTCGTTTATTCCCAGCCAGAAATCTTTCCAAAAGACCTCAATCCATTCACCGGATAATTCAGGCACTATCCGCATCCAGTGCAGCAGACCATCCTGCAGGGCCCGATAGGAAATCAGCATTTTGGAAGGAATGTCCCGGCGGATGATTCCCTGCTGCATTCCTTCCTCAAGCAGCTCTAGCATCTTTTTTTCAAAAGGTTCTTCACGCTTCGCGATATCCGCGTACAACATCTTGCGCATATCCGGCGGAGTGAGCAGCAAAGTCTGGGTCCAAAACAAGGAAATATGCAAATTCCGATAATAATAAAGAATGTACTCCTTAAACATGTGCAGCAGTTTACCGTGAATATCCAAGCCCTCCGAATCTCTTATCAAACGCTTGAGCAATTTATCGTATGCACGGGCTACATCTTCATAAACGGCTAGAAACAGATCCTCTTTCCCGTTAAAGTGGTTGTAAATAGAAGCCTTGTTAATACCAACGGCTTCGGCTATTTCTTGCATAGTCGCCCCTTCATAGCCCTTTTGGGAAAAAGCAGTCAGGGCGGCTCGTTTTAACTTGTCTCGGGTGGTAATGATCATTACTGCGGCTCCTCCCTAAACCAGGCGCTAACTACCGTTTGTTGGCTTATTGTAACTGTTTCCCAGTCGGAGCGCAATAGGATATGCTTTTTAAGAGCATTTTGTTTCTTTCGATCGCTGAAATCCGTTTTAAAGACAAGAGCCGCTGCTAATCGTTCAAACTCCGATTTCTACAGAGTAGCGATAATATGCAGGGAAGAAAAATCCGCAGCAATTACACGGTTGAGAGAATCGGATTGGGGAAAGAGCTTCCGGCAGATCTCGACATCTCTTAATCCGGCGGTGCGCAGCTCTCCAATCCGTGCTTGCAGAGCCAGCAGATAATCGAGCTTGCGGGTGAACAACTCCCGGCCCGTTCGGTGAATGCCGGTATGAGCGCAGAATACGGTATGAAAAGGAAGACCCAGCAGGCGCTGTAGGGAGGAAATCATGTCAGTCAGGTTTTCGTCGCTAAAAATGGTGGTGGGCCGAAGGACGGTCACCAGGTCGCCGGCGAACAACCAGCCCTTGTCCCTCAGGAATACGGCTTTGTGATAGCGATAGTGGCCGGGAGTATCAATGATGTCAAAGGTGTATTTATCGCCGTGCAGGCTGTCGGGTATCGGAGCGGCCTTGAACGCCGGTCTTCTTCCCCAAATATTAAGCCGGTAGTCAGCCAGTTCAGGCTCTCTGAGCGCCTCCTCCAGGGAGCCGGGATGCAGGTAGATGGGAACCCGCTGGTGCTTTTGAAGCCAGCCGGCCATCCCCGCGTGGTCTTCGTGAATATGGGTCAAAACCACCTGTTGGATGGGATTGCTTTGGAAAAAGGGGATGGCGGTTGCGGCCAGGTTGGAAGGGCCGGTATCGATCAAAAGGCCGTCAATAAAATAGTAATAGACATCCATATTATTTCCGGGGTTCCAGGGCATATTTCGACTGCCTTGGGTGTAGCTCAAATCATCGTATCGTGAATACATAGAAAACTCCTGCTGTTATAATTTTGAGTCCGCCGCGGCTACCAGCGGGAGATCAACACTCGAAAGCGGCCTTTGCGGGATGTTCCGCCGACTTCCTCCAGGCGAAACCGGCCCCGGCCCCGCAGTGATATAAGGTCGCCCTCCTTTACGGGAGCGGAGCCTTTATATATTTCCTGCTGGTTGATTTTAGCCCGGCCGCCTTCGATAGCCTCGCTGACTTCGGAGCGGGGCAGGTTAAAAGCCGCGGCCAGGGCGGCATCCAGGCGCAGCGAGGCCAGACTGAGCTGCCTGCTGGTCGTTTCCGGCGGCTCAAAAACGAAATCCTCGACCGGAATTATTTCTACCTCCACGCTGCTGTGTTTAACCCTGGTAAGTTGCTGGCTGATAAAACCAACCAGAGCGGAATCGGCAATTAAAACGGCCGAGCTTTTTTGCAGCACGATGTCCCCCAGCTTTTCTCTCCTGATACCCAGGTTTAAAACCGCTCCCAGGTAGTCCCGGTGGCCGGGGGGATGTTCTTTATACCCCTGGCTGGCAATGCGCACATAGGCCAGTCCGGCATCCGGCTGGGCCTCCCATTCCGGGCCGGCGACCAGGCGCCTACGCTCCGCCTGCTCATAGCCCCCGTCCAGTCTCCAGGAAGCGGCCGGGCCGTTGACGGCCACCGCCCGGGCCAGTTCCTGCTGGCGCAGATCCAGAAAATCGCTATATCCGGACACCCCGTCGCCGGCTTTTTGCACCAGCTCGTCCAGGCGGGCGATCAGACGTTTTTCATCGTCATTCCGAGCCAATTTTATCAGGTAATCGTTCATATAGAAATGCTTTTCCTAAAATATTTTCCATCGGCAGGGCTTTGGCCGTAAAAATCTCAGTGAAATCTGCTACAATACGCTTTTTACTACCGCCTAAAATGATCGGAATGGTAGCGTGCATCTCGCCGACAATACAGGCCGCCAGGCCGGCACAGCCGCGGGCAATCTCTTCAATGAGAACCGCCGTGCTCAAAAAGTCCAGGCCCCGGCCGCCCAATTCCACTGGTATATTGGGAGCCAGCAAGTTGTGCTCGGAGAGCAGTTTGACAAAGCTCCAGTCAAACGAATCGTCGCCCCTTATATCCATGTCCAACGCATGGGGCATAATACATTGCTCGACCATTTCCCGAATACTGGCTGCCAGGTCCGCCTGTGCAGCATTTAAAAGAAATTCTGCCATCGCCTAATTTCCCTCCGTCTTGTTCTGTTTTAACCATTTGACATAATTGTAAACCGATTTTCGATCTTCCCTGGATAGTTCCGCCATTTCTTTGATAATTTGGACAAAATCAGAAAGCTCCTCATTCCCTCCGTATGTATGACCTGACGCCGCTGGTTCGATAGGCTGCAAAAAGTAATCGGTGGGTTTCTCCAAGGCTTGAGCAATTTTTTGCAGGTCAGCCAGGTACAGACGACGTTTGCCTTTTTCATAATTAGAAAGGCTTGATTGAGAAATGCCCAATTTTTCAGCCAGATCCTTTTGATTCAATCCCAATTCTTCGCGGGCCATTTGGATGCGGTAGCCAATTTCTCTATAATTCATGTCTCCTCCTAATCTCACAAGTCGACCTAAACCAATTGTAATATATATAAGCTGACATACTCAATACGTGATATTTTGTAATATTTATTAATTATTATTGCCTATATGTAATATATATTATATGATGTAATAAATTTTAAAGAGACCAGCTTACCTTTGAAGCTAAAAAACTGAACATTTTATAAAGCAAGGAGGTTTAACAATGTCTTTACCAACCCGGAATAATCCCTACAACTTCGGCGAGTTTTTAGAGTGGAGAAATAATGTAGATTATTATGCGGACGACCCGTTTATCCAAAAAGTAGTTAAGACCTATTGCGGTGATGAATGGCCGAAGGTGGACGAGGCTGCCCGTGAACTGTCACCCAGGGTGTCATACCGCTGGAAGAAATTTGCCGAGGCGGCCGCCCGGCCTGAAGAGCGCCCCTATCTCATAACCCATGACGGCCATAATAATCGTATCGATAGGATCGTCAGGCCCGGTGAAGTACTGACCATGGAAAAGGAAGTCTATGCGGAGGCGATGTTCTCTGACCAAACCTCGCCCTGGGAAAAACTCATCAAGATGTATCTGATTTACCAGAACGGCGAGACCTGCATAGCCTGCCCCATGACCTGCACCGAGGGCGCTATAGCCATTATGGAGCAATATGCCGACGCCCCTGAAGTGAAGAGGATTCTACAGCACCTTAAGGAGGGCATTGACGGTGATTTTGCCATCGGAGCCCAGTATTTATCGGAGATTCAGGGGGGCTCTGATGTTCCGGCCAATGTGCTCGAAGCAGTTAATGAGGACGGCGCCTGGAGGTTGTATGGAACAAAATTCTTCTGCTCCGCGACCCATGCCGATTATGCTATGGTAACCGCCAAGCCGCAGGGTTCGGAAGAGGTGGCTTTATTTGTGATACCTTCCTGGCTGCCCGGCGATAAAGAGAAGGAAATAAGAAACGGCTATACCATTGACCGCATCAAGTGGAAAATGGGAACCAGCGAGCTGACCACCGCCGAGATAACTTTCAATGGAGCCCTAGGCTATCCGGTTGGTCCTCTGAACCGGGGAGTGGCCAATGTCGTAGGGGTTGTCCTCACCTATTCCCGATTAACGGTAGGCCTGTCGGCAGCGGCTTACATTACCCGGGCGGTGCGGGAGGCACTTCAGTATTCAAAATTTCGGGATCAGTTTGGACAAAAGATCGGCAAGTTCCCTTTGCTGGCCTATCAATTGAGAAACCTTGAAAAGACCGCCCGGAGAACCACCGCCGGCGCTTTCAAGCTGTACCGGGACTTTTTGCATCTTTCCGGAGGCTTAAAAGGCGGCCTGGTAGAAAATGAAGCCGAAGCTCTTAAAAAGAAGCGCTTCGAGATACGTGAACTGATTATGCTGCAAAAGATAGCCGCTTCCTGGGATTGTACAGATGCCATCCGCGGGGCCATGTCGGTATTCGGCGGCCATGGGGTTATGGAAGACTTTTCGGTCCTGCCCAGGCTTTACCGGGATGCGGCGGTCAATGAACTCTGGGAGGGACCCCGGAATGTGCTGCTTACCCAGATGCACCGGGACTTTCAGCGGGCTGCCAAATGGTATGCCCCCGGAGAATTTGTACAAAATGTTTTAAAAGGCGCCGACCAGGAAGTCATAGAGAAGTTATCCGCCGAAATGATCGCTTTGCCGGCCCATCCCAATTTATTTGTCCTCAATGAAGAAACTCTGGAGGTATGCGAACGGTGGGATAAATTCTGCCATGAGTTCTATCACTGCTATCAGGATCTGGCTCTGGCTGAAGTTGCAGCAACCCGGTAAGCTGTTCAAACTTAGAGACCTTGTATAAAAAAGATGTAAAATAATCATTGTAAATATAATATTTCAGGACGATGGACGGCGATCCTACTCAGTTTTGTTTCGGCGGGTACAGTCTGTCGTCCTCCTGTTTCAGCATCAGCGAAATCTTTACGGGCCCCCTGGCTCCCAATTAAAGGAGGAAATAAGGAAATGGCAAATATCATGGATGAATACAAGCAAAAACTACTCACTGCCGAACAGGCCGCCCAACTGGTAAAATCCGGCGACTGGGTGCAATATGGCGAATTTGTACAGCAGCCGTTGGAAATCGATGCGGCATTGGCAGCCAGAAAAGATGAACTGAAAGATGTCAAAATCCGCCTGGTGACCATGACCTTTCTCCCGCAGGTGTGCAAGGTGGACCCGGCCAGAGAATCCTTTTGCATGAATGACTGGCATTTTTCCGGCGTATCTCGAAAACTTCAGGAAGCCGACCTCTGCAATTATATCCCCCAAACCTACCATGAAGGCCCCAGCTTTTACCGGCGCGGATACGATCCGGTCGACATTTGCTTTCAGCCGGTGACGCCGATGAACGAAAAAGGCTATTTTAACGTCAGTACTTCCAATTCCATCTCCGCGGCGGTTCTCGAAGCGGCCCGGATAAAAGTGCTCTATGTGAATCAATCCGCTCCCTGGTGCTGCGGAGGAAGCGGAGAAGTAGTTCATATATCCGATGTCGATCATATTGTGGAAAGCCAGACCAACCATCCTTTATTAAACATTCCGGAGGTCGTTCCCAGCGAAACGGACAAAAAAATCGCGGAGATCATTCTGGGCACCATGCGCGACGGGGACTGCGTACAGCTTGGAATCGGAGGGATGCCCAACGCGGTGGGCGCCATGATCGCCCAATCCGATCTGCGGGACCTGGGGGTTCATACCGAGATGCTGGTCGATTCCTTTGTGGACATGTACAACGCCGGGAAACTGTCCGGCAAGAAAAAGCAGATCGATAAAGGCAAAATGGTTTACACTTTCGCTATGGGCACCCAAAAGCTCTATGACTTTATGGACTACAACCCGGTCTGCGCCAGCTATCCGGTAGATTATACCAATGATCCTTTTGTCATCGCCCAGAACGACAACATGGTCTGCATCAACAATGCCATCGAAGTGGATCTGTACGGCCAGGTGGCTTCCGAGGCTTCCCAGGGGCGTCAAATTTCCGGAACCGGCGGCCAACTGGACTTCATTTTCGCCTCGTACCGCTCTAGCGGGGGAAGGGGCTATATAGCCTTGACTTCCACGGTAAAAGGCAAGGACGGCGAGCTGAAATCCAGAATCCTGCCCGGCATCAGCCCCGGAACCATCGTAACCGTACCGCGTTCTATTAATTATTACCTGGTTACTGAATACGGCATCTTTAACCTGATGGGTAAAAGCACCTGGGAGCGCGCCGAGGGGATCATCGATCTCGCCCATCCCCAGTTCCGCGATGATCTGGTAAAGGCGGCGGAAAAGCAAAAAATCTGGCGAAGGAGCAACAAGATCTAGAGATATTTTAAAAGCGTGGAGGGGCGCGGTTCTATTGCATCCGGATTTGTAATAATCAACAAAACCGTCTTCCCACCGCTTATAATGGTTCCCGTGTGTATCCCTGGTGGGGGAAATAATTTACGATTAAGTTATCGTGATATACTGTGTCGTGGCGTCCCAGTCAACCTTAAAACCCAGGTTTTCAATAATAAAGCTCAAGGGCACCATGGTTCGACCGGTGTCGGATATGAACGGTGCGGTGCTGAGCGATCGGGGAGTGCCGTTTATGGTAACATTTAATTCGCCGATTTTTAGCCCAATGGTTTCACCATTCAAGTAAACCGAAACTGATTGATCGGATGGAGACCAGGCTACACTGCCGCCCAGCTCCTGTATAATCGCCCCGATCGGAACAAAAGTCCTGCCGTTTACAATAACGGGCGCGGTGTCATAACCCGGGTCGATGTCCTGGCTGATTCCATTGACCTGCATCGTCTGGCGGCCAATCTGTAGAATGATATTCGCCGGCGGGCGGCCGGTGGCAGGGTTAATAATCAGGATTAAATCCTTGGCTGCGCTTTTTGACATTATATCGGTAAGTGTTACATGAACGGTGAACTTGCCTGAGGCAGTCGGCAAGCCTTGTATTTCCCCGCTTGAAGGGTTGATACCCAGCCCCTCCGGCAGTCCGCTGGCTGCCCAGGAATATGGGGCGGTTCCGCCGCTGGCTTTCATGGCAACTTGGTTGTAGGCTGCGCCTTCGGTTCCGAAGGGCAGGGAAGCGGTATTGATAAATGGAGAAGCTGTGGGGCTGCTTTCGTCAATTACCGTAACGGTTCCGCTGCTGTCATGGGCAACATATAATTTTTGGGTGACGGGGTTGACTACAGCGGCACCGGGATCTTTATCCGTACTGATAGTTATGGTAGCGCCCGTGTTACAGTTTATGATGCTTACATTGCTGCTTACATTATTAACTACATATAAGAGGTTGGCGCTCTGATCAAGCGCCAGGCGGCAGGGAAAAGAGCCCACGCTGATTGCTGCTGTATTGTTGGTTGCTCCGTTTATTGCAATGACTTTACCATGACCAAAATCGCTGCTTATGTATATCATATTGGTGGTCGGGTTCACAGCAACTGCAGCACTCATAGTTTCTAAACCCGGTTGAATAGTGGTCGTGCTATTGGTAAGTCCGTCGATGATTGTGGCATAGGTTGCGCCTACTACGTAAATCTTATTGCTAGCAGTATTTATAGCGATGTTACGTGGAAATGGGAGAGTCTTTACAGTGACTGTCTTATTGCTAGTACCGTCAATTACAGTAATATCGCTTAAGTAATTAGCTACATAAATCTTGTCGGTTATCGGATTAACCGCCACTGATTGGGGATGATACCCCACTTTGACTGTAACAGCGACGTTAGTTAAAGCGTCGATGACCGTCACATCATCAGATGCAAGATTTACCACATAGATTTTGTTGGTAACCGGGTTAACCGCTATTGACCTGGGATGTTCTCCGACCTTAACGGTAGTAGTTTCACAGCTTAGCCCGTCGATGACTGTCACATCATTGGAACTGGCGTTGGCCACATATATTTTATTCGTATTCTGGTTCACCGCTAATGCAACCGGGGCAGTACCTACATTAATCTTCGTTGTAGCATTGGTGGTTCCGTCAATTACAATGACCTGATTGCTGTTCCGGTCAATTACATAGATTTTATTGGTGGCAGGGTTTAATGCCAATGGGCCAGCGGATTTACCTACAGTTATGCTGGCGGTTACGGCCGCAGCTCGTACCGGTGCCGCGTCAAAAGATAAAAGCGTTAAAGCCATTACCACTGCCACAACCAGGGGGAGAATTGGAGGTCTGTACGCAGGGAGAATTCTTTTAAGCTCGTAAGTATTCATCGTACCATTCCTCTTTTCGAAATCTTTAAATTATGAGCGCAGTGATTACATTTTCCATCTCTGCTTAATACAAATAACTCCATAATTTTTAGTTTGATACAATTTACCATCATATTTCCTTTAAATAAAACTTCGTGAAATATAAGCTAATCCCTTTTCCGAGGCACATTCTGCAAAATTTATGGCATGAACGGTCGAGTTTCAGGCATGAAATTATTAGTTGGCGGCAATGAGGGTGAACCGAATGGCTTATGGTGCTGGCGGCTGGGGGATAAGTTGAGGCTTAAGTTCTGCTGTTGAATTCATTTACGGCTTGCATAAGCTCCTTGACTTTCCGGGGATCTTTTCGGCCCGGCCTTTCTTCTACGCCGGTTAAGACATCAATCGCGTAAGGATGGCTTTCTTCGAGGACCTTCAAGGCGTTGGCGGGGTTTAACCCCCCGGCCAGGATGACCGGCAGATGGGTATGGTTCCGAATCCTTTTAAAAGTCGATAGGTCCACCATGATCCCGGTCCCACCCGGCAGGGAGGCGGTATAGGAATCCACCACTAAGGCGGAGATCCCGGCTTCCTGCAAAGCCCGGGCGGCTGCCGGCGGATCGGAGATTTCGAAGGCGCACCGGCCCTGGCTGTCGATGCGTAAAGCCTTGATGGTTTTAATTCCCCAACAGCTGAGCCGGGAAGACAACTCCTTAACTTCCTCCAGGGTCTCCTGGTGGTGGAGTTGAATGATATCGGGCCGGGCGGTTTGGGCCAGGGCCAGAATTTTATCCACTGCCCCTCCGGTTACCACGCAGGAACTGACCATGGCGGGCACTTTATCGATCAAGCGCCTGGCTTCCGCTGGGGATAGGTTCCAGGGAACCGGCTCCGGGAAGTCGACCACGAAACCGGTAGTATGCACCCCGGCCTGAACGCACAGTTCAAGGTCTTTTTGATTCATTAAGCCGCAGACTTTAACTCGGGTCATAGTTATACGATCCTCCACCCAGATCGAGGTACATCTGTACCGGGTTTTCGGCCTGAAGTATGGCTGTTCCCACCAGAACGGCGTGAGCTCCGGAGGCGGTCGCCCGCAGTACATCCGCCGGGGAGGCGATGGAGCTCTCACTGATCACAAAAATCCCGGGTTTTACGAGCCTTATCAAATTCTCGGTGGTACTGACGCTGCCGTCATCAGTTTCCAATTCCACAATATTGCGGTTGTTTATTCCGACTATAGACAGATCCAGTCGTTTGAAGGCCGCCATTTCATCTGCGCTGTGAACTTCCACCAGCGGTTCCAGGTCCAGCTGGAGCGCGGCTTCCACCAGGCTATAAAGCTGTTCCTTTTTCAGCAGGGATGCGATCAAGAGCACCGCCTTGGCGCCCAGATCGGCTGTCTCTTGCAGCTGGGAAAGGGTTTTGATAAAATCCTTGCGCAGTACGGGCCGGGATGTTGCCTGGACGACTTTTTTCAGCAATTCAGGCGATCCCCCGAAATAATCGGGTTCGCTGACTACTGAAATGACTGGCGCACCGGCTGTCGCCAGGGCCCGGGCTATTTCAACCGGGTCCCGGCCTTTCATCAGGTCGCCTTCTTTGGGCGAACGGCATTTGATATCCGGGATGACCGGCGTGACGCCGGTATGATGCTTATTCTTCAGTGCTGATGCAAAACCGTTGCTTGGTAAAATCATATCGCACGCTTTTCCTCTATCCCGGTTAATGAGGAGAAATCCCGGGAAGCCTCTCGGAGCTGAGCCAGTTTGGCCTGGGCCAGGCCGCTGTCGATAATTTCACCCGCCAACCGGATGCCTTCGGCGATGGAAGCGGCTTTATCACCTATATACAGGGCTCCTCCCGCGTTTAACAGTATCGCCTCACGGCGCGGCCCCCTGGTCTTTCCGGAAAATACGTCGCGGATTACCCCCGCGTTCACTTCCGGGGTACCGGTGGCTATATCTTCAAGGGTGCAGCGGGTTAAGCCGAAATCCTCCGGGGATATCTCGTAACTGGTAATGGCTCCATCTTTAATTTCGTTAATCCTGGTTTTACCCAGCAGGGAAATTTCATCAAGACCATCCAGACCGTGCACAAACAAGCCGCGGGTGTAGCCCAATGACAGGGCTATCCGGGATACATCGTCCAATAACTCCGGTTTGTAGACTCCCAAGATATGCCGGGAGGCCCGGGCCGGATTGATCAGGGGGCCGATAATGGTGTAAAAGATGGTCTTTATGCCCAATTCCTGTTCCGGGGGCAGCACTTTGTGCATGACCGGGTGGAAAAGGGGCGCATAGATAAAGGCGATCCCGATCTCCTCGATAAGCTTTTCTATGGCAGCAGGCGGCAGGTTGATTTCTACGCCCAGGGCTTCCAGAACATCGGCGCTGCCGGACAGACTGGATATTGACCGGCTGCCGTGTTTGGCCACCGGAATCCCGGCTGCGGCAGCCACCAGGGCTACGGCTGTGGAAATATTGAAGGTACTGAGCCCTCCCCCGGTTCCGCAGGTATCCATCAGTTCTTGATCGACTTGGGGGGCCAGGGGAATGCAATTATCCCGCATTGCCCGGGCTATCGCGGTTATTTCGGTAAGGGTCGGCCCTTTCATCAACAGGGCGACCTGAAAACCGGCTATCTGCACATTACTGAGTTCATCGTTCTTTATGGCTAAAATAAGGCTGTAGGCTTCGTCGCCGGTTAAATCTTCCCGGGCCGTTAACTTTTGTAAAACATTTTGTATCATGCTTATCACTCCTAAATAAATTTCGTATTCTCGGCTATGCTCCGCTCAAGCTCTAAATCTCAGCTCCGCTCACCCCACCCCGTTTCTGCAAATGCAAATAAAATAAGAAACCAGAGCCTTCGCAGGCCCTGGTTTAAGCGCGTACATTAACCAGGCTCTACTCAGCTAATCTCAACTCAACTCCACTCAACTCGTCAGATATTCAATTATGGTTAATATACGACTTGCACTAGCTTAATGTCAATACCAGGCCAGGTCTGGAGGCCGACGCCGAAGGCGCTATGCTATTCCAGGGCTTTTTTCATGGTTTTGACGTAATCGACAACGTGGGGGATGCAGTTTTCTCCGTATTCTTCCACGATCTTTACAATGGCGCTGCCCACGATAACCCCGTCGGCTACTTTCGCCATAGCGGCCGCCTGTTCCGGTGCGGAGATGCCAAAACCGATGGCGCAGGGGATATCTTTTACTTCTTTGACCAGTCTAACCATCTCTCCGACGTCGGTGGTGATCTCCTGCCGGACTCCGGTTACGCCCAGGGAGGACACGCAGTAGACAAAACCCTGGGCTTCCCCGGCAATCATGCGAATGCGCGCTTGGGAAGTCGGTGCAATCAACGATATCAGATCAACGCCGTACCGGCTGCAGTAAGGTTGAAGCTCGGCTTTTTCCTCAAAGGGCAGATCAGGCACGATCAGCGCGTCAACGCCCACCGCCTGGCAGTTTTCCAGGAAACGTTCGCTGCCGTAGCTGAATACCGGGTTGGCGTAGGTCATGAAAGCCAGCGGGACGTCACATACCTTGCGGATGCTCGCCACCATGGCGAAGATCTTATCGGTGGTGACGCCCCCCGCCAGGGCCCGTTCGTCGGCTCTCTGGATAACCAGCCCCTCGGCGACCGGATCGGAAAAGGGGATGCCTATCTCGATCAGGTCGGCGCCGTTTCCGGCCATCTCTATAACCAGTTGTTCGGTGATGGGCAGGGACGGATCGCCGGCCGTTATAAAGGGGATAAACGCTTTGCCGTTGGCAAAAGCCTGCGCTACTCTACTCATACAGATCCAACCTCCTATAGCGTGCTATTGCGGCCACGTCTTTGTCGCCCCGGCCGGAAAGGTTTATCACGATAATCCGATCTTGGCTCATGGCGGGGGCTATTTTCCGGGCATGGGCCACGGCATGGGCGCTCTCGATAGCGGGGATGATTCCTTCGGTGCGTGATAGATATTCGAAGGCCTGCACCGCTTCCTCATCGGTTACCGGCACATATTCCGCCCGGCCTATGTCGCGCAGATGGGAGTGCTCCGGTCCTATCCCCGGGTAGTCGAGGCCGGCGGAAATGGAGTAGACCGGGGCGATCTGCCCGTATTGGTCCTGGCAGAAATAAGATTTCATGCCGTGGAAAATGCCCGGGGTCCCGGTGGCCATGGTGGCGGCGTGTTTGTCGGTATCGATGCCGTGCCCGGCCGCTTCACAGCCGATCAGGCGAACCTCCGGGTTGTTTATGAATTCATAGAAGAGCCCCATGGCGTTGCTGCCGCCGCCCACGCAGGCCAGCAGCGCGTCCGGGAGCCGGCCTTCCTTCTCCAGGATCTGCTCTTTGACTTCGCGGCCGATCACGCTTTGAAAGTCGCGCACGATGGTGGGGAAGGGGTGGGGTCCCATAACCGAGCCCAGCACGTAATGGGTGTCTTCCATCCGGGCCGTCCATTCGCGAAAGGTTTCATTCACCGCGTCTTTAAGGGTCTGGGTGCCGCTGGTGACCGAATGCACCGTGGCCCCCAGGAGTTCCATGCGGTATACGTTTAAGGCCTGCCGCTCGGTGTCCTCCCGGCCCATGAAGATCTCGCAATCCATGTCCAGCAGAGCGGCGGCGGTGGCGGTGGCGACCCCGTGCTGTCCGGCTCCGGTTTCGGCTATTACCCGGGTTTTACCCATCTTCTTGGCCAGCAGCACCTGCCCCAGTACGTTGTTGATCTTGTGGGAGCCGGAGTGGTTGAGGTCCTCCCGCTTTAAATATATTTTTGCCCCCCCCAGATCCCGGGTCATCTTGGCTGCGTAATATAGCAACGAGGGCCTCCCGGCATAATTTTTAAGCAGGTCCTCCAGTTCCCTGACAAACTCAGGGTCGTTCTTATAGCGGTTATAGGACTCCTCCAGCTCAATCACCGCATTCATCAGCGTTTCGGGGATATACTGCCCGCCGTGAACGCCAAATCGTCCTTTTGACATATCTGAACCTCCTTTTCATTCATCGTTGGGCCTTGATACGTTTGTTGCAATAAAAAAAGCCTTTGCCCCGATAAGGGACAAAAGCTTTCGGCTTCTGCGGTACCACCCAAATTGACGATAAATCGCCCGCTCATTTATGCATACCATCATATGCACCCGGCTGATAACGGGCAGGGCCCCCGTCAGTGCCTACTCTCTTTAAGATTTCGGACTGCCCTCGCAAGTCCATTCGGAATCAATATTGCAGCCGCATTTCCACCAGCCAGCGGCTCTCTGAGTACATTGAATGATCCCTACTCTTCTTGCTCATCGGTTTGCTATGTTTTTTCATATTATAGCGCGGCTCATTGCACTTGTAAATCAAGTTATATAAAAACGAATACGGGAACCATCACCAGACTCAGCCCTACACCCCATTTGCGTTTGTTATGCCTGGAACCCGGGGGAAACCAAGGGAAAATAAAAAGCGGTCAAAGGATCTATTCGGGTGTGGTGGGGAATATAAAGAGATCCGTCTTCTCAACACTTCGTGGCGGGAGAGAGAGTAAGTGTCGAGAGAAACGGATCCTTTAAACAAGTATAAATGTCATGGATCTGCCGGCCGCCTTGTCACTGCGAAAAAATCTTCTCCAACTTATATACCCAATATACGGAATCTGTACTAGCGGCTAATGGATGTTATATACTCATAAAAGTCTATCTGTGGTTCTTCGGATACCAAACTCTCAATATTTTTTAACAATGCCTGGAAATAGGGTGTGGAGCTGTGGAATTCCAAGGCATCTTTGTCTACATACATTTCATAGAAAAGAAAGTGACCAGAGTCAACGGCGGAACGATTAAGGATATAATGGGTGGTTCCTCCCTCATTTTGCACCTGAGGTATCATTTCCCGCAGGAGATTCTCCAACTCCTTTTCTTTGCCCTGCTTTGCTTTAAAAATTGCAGTCAATACAATCAATCCCGAAACCTCCCTCGAATTTATTAGATACAAACAAGAACCAGTATTCTTATGAAGATACCATTTAGCCACTTCATAAAAATACTGGTTCTTTGGAGCCGCCTTTGAATAAAGCTTCTTCCTAATATCCACCAGAATATTCTTATACTCTGTGTACATTATATAATTTTTTATTTAATAAATAAACTTCTAATTATCAAGGTGAACCATTATTTCCATTTAGAAAGCTCAAGTAACCCGCTTACTTTTTAGAATGGTTGGCAGTACGGCCAATGGATAATTCCCCTCCTGCACCCGTCTGCAAGATTAGCAGAAACCTGCTTTGACACAATCACTTATCGTTATTTTCATGGGTGAAGGCGTCTTGCGAAATAATGGGTTGAGTAGATTATTAAGCAGGTGAGAAAACTATATAATGCTCCGGCAAATAATGAAAGGACAGGATTGCAGTGGATTTTCCGACGTTCGAACAAGTTTTGGACGCCCAGAATATAAGCATTCAACTTCAACTGGATCATTGGCTCAAATTTGAGGTGTTTTCTCCGCAATTTTGGCTGTTGATCGGGATGCTGATTATCCCCTGGTTTATATGGTTTAAGCTGGTAGAACGCAAGCGCTTATTGGAAATAATCATTTTCGGCCTGATTATCTCAATCATAGTTACCACTCTGGATGAATTGGGATGTCAGCTGAACTTGTGGGAATACCTCTATGATATTGAACCTTTATTTCCCAGGTTGATCCCCATGAACTTTACACTGCTTCCCATTGGATACATGCTGGTTTATCAGTATTTCACGAAATGGAAGTCATTTGTAGCGGCCAATGCTGTAGTGGCGGCTTTTTATTCATTCATAGGAGAACCCTTTCTGAAGATGGCCGGTATATACGCCATGTTAAATTGGAAGCAGATCTATTCGTTCCCTATTTACATCATAATCGCTGTACTGGTTAGAGTGCTGGTAGACTGGATTGTCAGTAAAAAAGAAGCAAACCCGGCATAGCCGCCCAAATTAGTTTTTCCCATTCTCCCCACCTCTTCTTGACTGTATGTTTTCCCCCTGCTGCAAGCGCATTATTTGGCTTTAATTAGTCAATCATCGATAGGCGCTATCGTATTCCCGCCAAGATTTATCCTTCCATTGTTTACATTGTCATTAAATGGGTTTATAATTAGCCGTGTAAACTGTACTACATGTATTAATACGCATAGAAAGGAGGGGCTGTATGTTCGAATTGGATTTACGCAGTCGTGAACCGATTTATGAGCAACTGGTTGAAAAAATCAAAGAGCTTATCATAAACCGGGTATTGCAGCCGGACGAACAGCTGCCGGCCGTGCGAACCCTGGCCAGTGAGTTGACGGTCAATCCCAATACCATTCAAAAAGCCTATCGCGAGCTGGAGACCCGCGGCTATATATATTCAGTCCCCGGCAAGGGCAGTTTTGTAAAAGCCGTCACGGTTGTGGATCATACCGCCCGCCTGCAAGACCTGCAAACAGGTCTGCTTAAAACTGCTTCAGAAATGCTCTACCTGGGCATGACCCTGCAGGCGCTCATGTCATTTCTAGAGACAGAATTATCAAAAAAAGGAGGTCGGACAAATGATTGAGCTCGAGGGGGTCAGCAAACGCTTCGGTAAGATAGAGGCCCTGAGCGATGTCACTCTGGAAGTAAACCAGGGCTCGGTTTTTGGACTGGTGGGCTCAAACGGAGCCGGCAAAACAACGCTTTTAAAGATCTTAGCCGGGATCTACCGCCAGGATTCGGGGCAGGTCAGGATTGACTCCCAGAACATCTATGAGAACAACCGGGTCAAGGAGCGGACCTTCTTTATACCCGATCACTTATATTTCTTTCCCAACTACAGCGTTGAAGACACGGCTGCGTTTTACCGCAGCGTCTATAAAACCTGGGATCAGGAGCGCTATGTCAAGTTGAGCGGCCTTTTCGATATTGATGCCCGCCAGCCGATAAAAACCCTCTCCAAGGGCCTCCAGCGCCAGGTCGCTTTTTGGCTGGGAATGTCCCTGGCTCCGGATGTGATGATCCTTGATGAACCCCTGGACGGATTAGACCCGGTTATGCGCCATAAAGTCAAAAACCTGATTTTTCAAGACGTTGCGGAAAGGGCGATGACGGTAATGATATCTTCCCATAACCTGCGGGAGCTGGAAGGGATATGCGATTACGTGGGCATTCTGCACAGCGGGAATATGCTGATCCAGAAAGAAATGGACGATCTGAAAGCGGATTTGCACAAGGTTCAGGTGGGCTTCAGCGAGGGCGTCCCCAGAGGCCTGCTGGAAGGCCTAGAGGTCTTGCATCAAGAACAGCGGGGCCGGGTTCTTATTATAGTAGCGCGGGGCGAGCGGGAGAGACTGGTTCAAAAGCTGCAGGCCTTCCAACCGGCCATCATGGACATCCTGCCCCTTACCCTGGAGGAGATATTCATTTACGAAATGGGGGATAACGGTTATGAAATCAAAAACGTCCTTTATTGATACCGGCATCCTGCTAAACGACTTAAAGCGCCATGCCTGGATCGGGGCGGGTTATCTGCTGGGAATGCTGCTGGCTCTGCCCTTGATGCTGGTCATGACCCACAGCTCCATAGAGCCTACGGCTTCCTACGATCCCTATGTTTATTTGAGAATACTGCAATTCAATTCGGTTTTGCAGCTTGCCTTACTGGTGCTGGTTCCCATCCTGACCGGCCTGTGGCTGTTCCATTACCTGCAGGACGACAGGGCGGCGGATATGATCCACACTCTGCCGGTGAGGCGGGAAACCCTTTATAACACACATATACTGGCCGGCATCATATTATTGACGCTTCCTCTTGGTATTACCGCTCTGATCACCTGGGGGACCACTGCCGGTATGGCCTTTCCCCATGTCAACGGCGGCGATGTCCTGGCGTGGTTGTGCGTCGCTTTGCTCTTCAGCCTGGTCTTTTTTATCACCAGCGTTTGTGTAGGTATGTTTACCGGAATTTCAACCCTGCAAGGCATTTTAACCATTATCCTCTTGCTGCTGCCGATGGGGCTGTACTGGCTTTTGCTCAGCAACTATAACATGTATACGTATGGCTTTGCCTATGATTTCTACTTTGACGAGATCAACTACTCGCCACTGGCCAGGTTAAACAGTATCAGCGGGTTAACCGGCACTGAAATTCTGGTATACCTGCTGGCTGTGGGGTTTCTCTATTTTGTAGGGCGCTACCTTTACCGGAAACGGAGACTGGAATACGCTGGAAGCGCCATAGCTTTTGACGGACTGCAACCCGTTTTCAAATATGGTGTTGTCTTCTGTTGCACGCTATTGTTAGGCTCATACTTTCACAACTGGCAAAACTACAGTATGGAGTGGACCTATTTTGGCTATCTGTTAGGGTCGCTTTTGGCATATGTCCTGGTTGAAATGTTATTGACTAAGTCGATAAATGTTTTCCACTGGCAGGCCGCCAGGGGCTATATAATTTATGCTGTGAGCATGGTTCTGTTGATTACGGCACTGCATGTTGATTTAAGCGGCTATGAAAAACGGATCCCGGCCATAGCCGACGTAGATAGTATTTATTATGCAGAAATCGCTTCATCCCGGCATAATCAAAGCCGCAGCGGGGTTGTATTCAGGGAAGTTCCCAATCAAAACCAAAATCCTCAGCCGTACACTTCCCTTCCTGATCCGGTTTTTAAAGAACCCAGGGACGTGGAAGCTATAATGGCCCTGCATCAGCAAATCATTAACAACCGTGCACAAGCCTCAACCGGAACTGAACTCAAACGAATGCTGTTCGAAGACGATACCAGGCGGGTTTTCCTTGCCTATAATCTGAAAAATGGAAGACATCTATACCGCCAGTATGTTATTGATGGTTCACAGTACGGGCCAGTGCTCAAGCCCGTTATGGAAAGCCGAACGTATAAACTGGCGCATAGCCCGGTTCTGCATGTTGATCCCCAACTTGTTAAGTTTGTTGAAATTCGCGCTACGGGAGTCAGCCGAAGTGTGCGCCTGGCGGATGAAAAAATGATAGCCGAAGCCGTTATGGCTTTGCAGACCGATGTCAACAACCGGACCTATGAAGATATCATGAGCAATAAACCCGGCTGGGCCAACATTAGCATCTTTTTGTCGGACAACCGGCAAGTTGAGGTTCAATGGGCGCCTTCTTTCACCCATTTCGAAGCCTGGCTTAAGCAAAACGGCCAGTACGAAAAGGCCCGCCTGATGCCGGATGATATCCAGTATGTCCTGGTGGTTAAAGGCAGCGCAGGTGACGACTGGACGAAGAAAGTGAGTTCAAATCAACAATATGTATTAGAGATGGAGAAAAGGCCGGATTGTCTGAAAATTACTGACCCGTCAGGCATTGAGGCCTGCTTACGCTCCTATTATAATCCCAATAAACAACCTTACTGGGCGGCGTTTGTATTAAAAGACGGCAATTTCATGCTGGCAGGATTTAAAGCGGAAGACGCCCCGGACCCTGTAAAAAGGCACTTTAATCCCTAGACCGATATCATGGAGCGGGAAACGGGAAGCCGGTTCCCGCTTCAGGGATACGGTCATGTATCAGACACCTATCGCAATATGTACTTTATTCCGCATTTAATCATAGCGTTTCCTTGCCTGCTTTTGGCAACTGAAACAGGCCATAGACCGGACCGTCTCCAGCGTTACGGCCGCATATAGGCTTTCAAGCTGTTTTCTCAGGCTTTCCGCCGTCTCAAAGGGCGAGGTGAAAAATCCTTTTGGTTCGTAAAAATGCCGGATAAACCAGTCGGTGCGCCGGGTTTCGCCCCGAATGTAAAAGCAGCCGCAAAAAAAGCCACCGGTCCTCAGCACCCGGAATGTTTCCCGGTAGGCCGCGTCCTTGTCGGGGAAGGCGTGAAAGCCGTTTAAGGACAGGACGATATCAAAGCTTTCATCCTCAAAAGGGAGCGCCCCCACGTCGCCCTGCAAGAATCGGACATGGGGCAGCCCCAGCACCGCCGCCCGCTTCTGCGCAGTGGCCATCATATCCGCCGAGTAATCCAGGCAGGTCACGTCCGCCGCTTTCAGATTCCGGTAGACCGGCATGGTCAGCACGCCCGTGCCCACCGGTACCTCCAGCAGCTTTCCGGAAAAATCCTCCGGTATCCCGGCCAGCGCCAGCTGGATATAGCGGTCGTTATCCTCCTTTTTCATATCCCACACCAGCTTGCAGACGGCCTTGCCAAAAGACGTCGAGCAGGTGATCATCCCGTCGTAGGCGCTTGCTTCCCGGCCTAACTCATGATAGGCTTGTCTGATTTCTTCATGTGCCATGCTATGGCCCCTCCTTCTTAGCCCCATTAACCGCTTTCCGGAAAGACGCCGCGCAGTTCGCCTGGCATTCCGCCGGCTTCGCCTCAAAATGCGCTGGGGCAGATGGCAGCAACATTCCGCAGGCCTGCCGGGGAAAAAAAGCTCAATAAACGCCGCTGGACTGCCTCTCACGCTTTCCGGGCGACAAGGCAGCACAGGGGGCGGATGCTGCCGCCCAGCATCTTTTGCTCCAGCACCGTAAAACCCCGGGCTTCCACATAGGCCGTGAATTCCTCCTCGCGCCACTTGTGGAACACGTAAAAGCCAGCTCGCGCCATCAGCCAGGTGCTGATATACAGCAGAGCGTCCGTTCCCCAGATGAACGTAGGAGCCAGCAGCAGCCCGCTGGGCTTCAGCACGCGGCGGATCTCGGCCAGCGCCTTATCCGGCTCTGGCATGATGTGCAGGGCGTTGGCGATGAGGACCGCATCAAAGGATGCGGCGGGATACGGCAGATTCGTCGCATCCTGTATCGAAAAGCGCAGGTTTTGAGGCCGGGAGCGCTTCAGCGCTTCCGTCAGCATCTTTTCGGAAAAATCCGTCGCCTCCCATTGCCGGGCGCTTTCCGCCAGCCGGAAGGAGAGCTGTCCGCTGCCACAGGCCAGCTCCAGCACGCTCATCTCCCGCGTCAGATAGGGCCGGCACCGCTCGCCAATCGCCTCATACAGTGGAGCCGCGCTTTTCATGAAGGGCGCATAAAGCCTTGCCATCCGCTGCCAAAAGCGCTTATTGGAATTATCCTTCATTGCGCCGCATCCTTTCCTCGCGCCGGCAGCGCTAGCGCCGTTATGAACCAAATCAGCATGGTTTCGCTCATGGCCCCCATGCGCAGACCGTAAATAAAGGGGGTCTGTGGCAGGAGGCTGAATGTCATATTCAGCAAAACCATCCACACCACTGGATGAAACAAGGCTGTCCGACGTGTAAGAACGGTTCGCCCACGAAGGGTGGCGGCCAGATGGATGACGAAAGGAATGGCCATGATGAGATACCACGGGCCGACCGCCGGATAAAAGGCGCTGTAAACCGCTGCGGCGCTGTCATAAGCCAACGGGTCACCCGCCTGACTCAGCCAGGCGTACTGGTAAATGATCTGGCAAAAAAAATAGTGGATCAGGAGCCAGCCGAACAGACTGGCCGCTGCCGTAATCCAAAAAGCCTTCCGCAGCCGCTTGTCCCGGATCGTGAGGCTCATACCCCACAATCCGCCGAGGTAGCAAAGCGCGCCGACATCGCCGGCGACCATCGCTGCAGCCGGACGCCACAAAGCATAGCCCTGCGCGTACCCCGCGCGCAGGATCGGGCAGTTGCCTACTATAGCGGGATCAGCATAGCCCAGCAGCCAGTCTCCGCTTCCCATCAGCAGTGCGCCCAAGATTCCCAAGCGTATCCAGAGTTTATAAACGTCCGCACCTTTCATTTTTTCACGTCTTTTCGTCCCTTCTGTTTAGGGCGTTCAGCCAGTCTATCACCGTATCCAGCACCAGCTTGGGATTGCCCACGTTGCAGTGGCCGCCGGCGTCTTCCCGTTCGGTCATCAGCCGGAAAGTCAGGCTCTTCACGTTCGGCAGGGCGTCCAGTTCCGCCGCGTACAACGATCGGGGAATAAAGTGATCCCGCTCCGCGCCAATGACCAGCATATCCTGAGTAAGCTTCGGACCGATGTCTGTCATTTTATAGTCATCCAGCTTTTTGATGTACCCGAAAGGGTCCGACGCGCCATAGGCGTACATGCCGTGGCGGATGGCCCAGTCCATGATTGGCTCCCGCACCATTTTCCTTTTCATAATGGCGTTCATTGGCCAGCTCAGATTATGGGCAAGCATGAACCTGAGCGGCCCCCACATGGCTTTTGGCACCGCGTTCAGCGCCACATAGAGGAAATTGGGAAACACCGACCAGCCCACCACCCGGTGAATGCGCTTTTCAAAGGCGGCCGCGCGGGGGGCCAGCATCCCGCCTAGCGAAGCGCCCATGAGCGTCGCCTCGGTTGTCCCGACAGCATCCAGCACCGCCTTTACCGGGCGTTCCCACTGATGGGTGAATTTTTTGCCCTGCTCCCGGATCACGCCGCCTTGCCCAGGCCCCTCGAACAGGTAGACCTCAAAGCCGTGCTTGGCCAGATACAGCATGGGGAAGAAAAACTCCTCGAAATAGCTGTCGTTCCCGCCGTGGAGCAGAATCACATCCCTGGATTCTCCCTCCGGCCGGACGTGCAGGATGGGGAGCTTTATATTCTCATAGGGCGCCTCCAGCCGTTCCACAAGTCCGCTGGTAAAGAGCTCACGGTAATAATCGTAAAACAGCTCCGTTGCCTTCCGGTAATAGGCAAGCTTGTCCGGGTCGCCGTCAACCATAAAAAACTCGCTCATGCGGTAATAGGCGATGGCATTTTCCGTGCGTCCCTCCGGCATGGCGGCGTCGCCCAGCGTGATGAGCTGCCGCTTCCAGTCCGCACCAGTGCAGATCTTTTCCGCAACGGGCGCTACATCCTCCAATCTTCCGCCGTTCCACTGGATGACGCGGTTGAGTTGAAAATTGAAATTCGGGTCGCAGTTAAGACCATAGGTTCCGCGCTGAAAGGTAATTTCCGGGATTTCCATGGTGCAGCTACCTCGGTTCTTTAGTGAAAGTTCATGATTGACTTTTATTATCCATATAGTTAGGTTAAGCTAACTTAAAGCGCTTAAAAAAGCTATCCCAAAGGGACAGCTTCAGGGGAACAACTGCCGGCAGGTGCCGCGCACCAGCAGGTCCAGCACCTGCGGGTAGAAGGAGCCGATCTCTTCCTGATGGGAGATAGTGAGCATCAGTCCCCGGACGGCCGCGGCGGCCAAATCCATACCCCCCACTGGCTGGAGGCCAGCCGATTCCAGCAGTTCCCGGATATGCACCTCGTCGTTGTGATAATGTTTTTTCTGGTAGTCCGCCGGAACTTTGCGCAGGAGGTAGGGAACATCCCGTTCCACAAAAGCCATCATACCGGAGCGCTCCATGGCACGGCAAGCAGCCAGCACCGCTTCCGCCGCTCTGTCAGCCGCTGGAAGCGCACGGTTCTGCCGAAGGGCCTTTGCCGCAGCCTCGTAAATTTCGGTGTGCATATCCTCCATTACATCGAAGAAGAGCAGTTCCTTGGATGCATAAAACTTGTAAAAGGCCCCCTTGGAGATACCCGCCGCCGCAGCGAGCTGGTCCACCGTCGTCCTGCGCACGCCAAGGGACACAGCATTTTCTTTCGCCGCTCTTTTCAGCTTTTCAACAATAATGATTACTTCCTGTTTGGTAAACGCTGTAGCCATTCTTATCACCATATGACTATATTAGTAATTACAGTCATAATGTATACCCCTGCTCGTGCTTTGTCAATCTTTTCATGAATATCATGGGGCGGGTATGCCATGTGGAGTATATACAGGCTGGACCGACGATATAAACCCTTAAGCCGCAGAAATAGAGTTCCCTGCGGCTTACATCCCGATTACGGCTGGGTATTGTACAGAGTATGGGCCAGGCAATCGCTGGCGAAATCGGTTCTGATTTTTTCACCCCACTCCTCTCCGGACATCTGTCCTGTTTTTAACTGATGCGGGTAATAAAAATAGGGGATTCCGGGGGCAGAACTTCCAAGCATAACCATGAGGTTGGGACAGCCTTCAGGCCCCATAAAAAGGGGGAGAATTTTGCTGCGATAATCAGTCGTTATGTTGCATCCTACCAATTGCCGGGATTTATTTTCGACGAAAACACATTGTGGCAAAGGATAGCGCGTGAATGCAATGCGGGCGTCCAGGATAATCATTTGAGGAACGGAAACCTCAAGCTCTAGCGTGATGTCGTGTTGTTCATCGACCAGGTGAGAAACAACTTTCCAAATGCCTGGTTCTTTTTCAAGGTAGTCAACATGAAAGTTCCTTTCATACAGATTTTTCATCAGTACACCTCCCACATATAGTCAGTATTGAGTATTAAGGGTAAAAAAATTACCGGTCCGATAGTTCGGAAATTACTTCGTCTAGCCATTCAATTTCGGCTTCAAAGTGGCTTAGATGATGCTGAAAAATGAAGGCCGCCCATTTGATTGAATCAGGGGGAAGGCGGTTGAGGGTAGCTTCGTGGTGTTGCTTAATGTAATGATGCTGCCTATTTAATTGGTCTCTGCGCCTAAGCATACCTGCTAACAGCTTTTCCGGTTCTACCAAATCTGAAAAATAGAGGATCCCGTCGAGATTAAATTCGGGTTGATAGGACTCCAGCAGAATCTTCTGGGCCAGCATTGCGAAGTATTCCCGTCCCTGGTCGGTCACTGCATAGACGGTTTTTTCCGGACGGTTCCCTTCCCGGTCAGTTGTGGCTGAGAGATATCCAGCCCCGGCCAGCCTCTCCAGATGATAGTAAATAGTCGGCAGTTTGATCTTGGCAAAATCGGCGATTTCCAGGCTAATTGACTGCTTCAGGCTGTAGCCGTGCTGCGGACCAAAGCGAATCAGCAATCCCAGCAGGTAAAACGGGACTTTCATCATGATACCTCTAATACTCAGTATTGACTATATTATAAGGTCTGGCCCATTTTAGAGCAATAATTTTCCTGGGATCTATTGACAGTGGTATCTAAAAGATATATATCTAATATATATAAAGAGAGGTGAGCTGAGATATGCCCAGGGTAAACAAAACCCGTTATGCATTGTTGGGTCTTCTGAACCTCAAGCCGGGCTCGGGCTATGATATCAAAAAAACCTGTGATAAAAGCATTTCCTTCTTCTGGAGTGAGAACTACGGGCAGATCTATCCGGTTCTCAAGCAGCTGGAGGAAGAAGGGTTGGTGTGCAAAGAAACCGAATACACCGAAGGGCGCCCGGCGCGCAATATCTATTTTATAACCGAGCAGGGGCGGGAAGAGCTCAATGACTGGCTTATGCAGCCTGTTGAAGCAACCCCGTTGAGGATGGAACTACTTTTGAAACTGCTCCTGTCGGTTGATATACCGGTTGAAAACACCATAGAAAAACTAGAAATCAAACGGAGAGAAGAGAACAGCAAGCTGGAATATCTGGCCGAGGTTGAAGAAAGGCTGCGTACCGGCCCCAGGGATCGTAAAGGACTGCACCTGTGGCTGGCCGCGATAAGCTCCGGCCAGCATCTGGCCTCAGCCTCTGTCAGGTGGTGTGATGAAACCATAGCCATGTTGCGGCAACGCCAGGCACAGCAAAACGAATCAGAATAGGTATTGGAGAAAGGAGAATGGTAATGCAAATTATAGCTATAAACGGAAGCCCCCGGGGAGCTGCGGGCAATACCGAACAGCTGCTGCAAGCCTTCCTCAAGGGGGCGGAAGGATCAGGAGCCCGGGCCGAAACAATATATCTCAAAGACAAAACTATCAAACACTGTCGGGGATGTTACACGTGCTGGGGGGTGACTCCGGGAGTCTGTGTTCATAAAGACGACATGGCCGAATTGCTGGAGAAACTGCGCTACAGCGACATGATAATATATGCCACCCCGCTTTATGTCTATACGGTTTCCGGCCTGATGAAAGACTTTATGGATCGGAGGCTGCCCCTGGCCCTGCCTCATATTAAGAAATACGGGGAGCAATACGCCCACCCGCGCCGCTACGAAAGGGAGGCGCCCCAAAAGACCATACTGATTTCTAACTGTGGATTCCCGTCCCGGCAATACTTCTCCGGGCTATTGGAAACCTTTCGGATAATGTGCACCAGTCCCCACAATGAACTGGTGGGTGCTATTATGTGTTCGGCCGGGCCCATGCTGACCATACCTCCATTTAAAGAAAAGTTCAGATGGTATTTGGATGCCTGTGAAACTGCCGGTAAAGAGGTGGTGCAAAAGGGAGGTATTTCTGCGGAAACCCAGGCTGTGCTGGAGCGCGAACTTATAACTGATGTTGACCAGTTCATGAGCATGATAAACAGAATGTGGGATAAAACCCTTTCCGGCGAAATCAAGTTTAAACCAAGACCCTAAACCGAGAGTAAGGGATGGCGAGTTAGGATGAGCAGAGGAACGTTCCTTCAACTCATTCTGAACACTTTCAAAAATTTTGAGGGCTAGTACTCTGTCAACCCTAATTCTACATATTTATCGTCGGGTAAATTTTCGCATGACTGCGTTGTCGTCAATCGCAATACGTCCAGTATTACTCATTTAACGCCCACGGACGGGCTAATGCGGCGATGCCAGGACGGCAAGGAGCTGACGCCCATGGACGGGCTAATGCGGCGATGCCAGGACGGCAAGGAGCCGCCGCCCTCCGCCTTGTCCTACAAAAATTTTCCTCGACGCGTAATACATAGAATTAGGGTTGATAGAGTACTAGAATATAGTAGTATAAAGCGAGTTCCTTAAGCGTACGGGAAATTTGGTTGGTTATTATGATACTTCCCTAAGGCAGCAAATTTATGTTGGTTGGTGATACCCTGCCTTTTCGCCCGTCCGAGGTACACTGCGCACCTATTCGATGTCAGCAGTCGGTGACATCGAAACGGCTATCTTCACCAGGTCGGTTTTGCCCAGCCCGGGACCTGACAAAGCTACGTAGGAACCGGTCTCTTCCCACCACAATATCGGTCCTCCAAACTGCGGTTCAATATTGAGGAAGTGCCCAGCAATATCGCCCCGCAGTGGCAGGGAGATATTGCGTGAAAAGCCGTTAACATATTTGTGTTCATCATTAAAGAAATAGTCTTTATTAAGGTTGAGATAAAATCCCTATCATTTAACAAGAGGGATAAACTGTTGGACGTCGAATATGCATGGTATGGTAAATGAGGAAAAAGGTGAGCAGCAACTAACCACGATTGATTAAAGCAATATACGGAGCGGAGGAATAGAAATGGCTATCCAGGTGTTTAGTGACAGCACGTCATACATCGATGAAAAGACGCAGAATGAGTTGAATATTCGACTTCTGCAATTGAGCGTTCATTTTCCCGACGAATCGTTTAAAGAAAACGAGGTCGATCAAAAATATTTCTACTCCAAGGTTGAAATGACCGGGATTATCCCAACCTCTTCCCAGCCGTCCCAGGGCGAAATATACCAGGCCTTTAAGGAGGTCGTGGTGCGGGGAGACGAGGTCCTGGCCATCTTCATATCCTCCGCTATGAGCGGAACCTATGCTACCGCCCTCAAGACTAAAGAGCAGCTTTTGCAGGAGTTTCCCCAGGCCCGGATAGAAGTTGTGGATTCCTATACCAATTGTATGGCATTGGGCTTGCAGGTCATTGCCGCAGCAGAGGTCGTGCGCGACGGGGGCGGCATGGAAGAAGCCCTGGAAGCCGCCGCCGAGACCAGGAAAAACGTCCACTTTTATTTCGTCCCGGAAACCCTGGAATATCTGAAAAAAGGGGGACGGATCGGCACTGCCTCGGCTCTTTTGGGCTCCATTCTCAAAATCCGCCCCATCCTCACGGTTGACATGTCCAACGGGATGACTCATCTCCTGGAAAAAGCCCGCGGGGCTTCGGCAGCGGTGGCCAGGATGCTGGAACTGCTGGAGGAGGACTATCGCCAGAAAGGCCTTAAAGCCCTGGTTGTCCATCATATAAACGCCCCCGAGCGGGGCCGCAAGCTCCGGGATACCCTGGTGGAGAAATACCATATGCCGGTAGACCTGTGCTCGATCGGGCCGGTTATCGGCATTCATACAGGACTGGGGACCATCGGCTTCGTCTACTGCACCAATTCATAGAGTGTAATGTTGCGAACGGCCCCCCCTGTAACAACCCTATAAAAAAATTAGCGCCCTTTGAAGACCGGCTTGCGTTTCTCCAGCAGAGCCTGCATGCCTTCCTTCTGGTCTTCCGTATCATAGAGCAGGCCCCAAGCCTCGCATTCCATCTTCATACCGGTTTCAATGTCACAGCTCCAGGCCGCATTGATGGCCTTTTTGGCTGCCTGCAGCGCCAGGGGAGGCTTGGCGGCCAGCTTCTTGGCCCATTTCCGGGCACCTTCCATCAATTCATCCAGGGGCACTACTTTATTGATGAATCCTAACTGCAATGCTTCTTCCGCACGGATGATTTCACCCAGCAGGATCATTTCTTTGGCCTGGCAAAGGGAGACATTCTGTACCAGGCGCTGGGTGGCCCCGGCTCCCGGTATGATTCCCAGGTTGACTTCCGGCTGGCCGAACCTGGCGTTGGCAGCGGCAATCCTCAAGTCGCACATCAGGGCTATTTCCATGCCCCCTCCCAGAGCAAAACCCGATATGGCGGCAACAGTAGGCTGGGGGAGATCGACGACCAGTTGTTCTAGGTGAAAAACCCTATCCACGAACTCCCGCGCTTCCGCCGATCCGAAGGTGGAAAAGGATTCTATGTCGCCTCCGGCGCTGAAAGATTTGCCGGCCCCGCATATGATGAGGGCTTTGATGTCCGCGTCATCCGTTATTTGGCTTATCACTTCAATCAATTCATCGAGCATTGGCGAGTTGAGGGCGTTATTGGCCTCGGGCCGGTTTAGTCGAAGAATGGCTACATCGTCATCAAATTCCAGGAGCAGGGTTTGGTACTCTTTTTGCCGGTAAACTGGATTATCTGTTTTTCCCATATGAACTCCCCCTTTTATATATATCTTTGGACCAAAAAACAATGGTCAGGCTCTATCATCCTTTCGGCGCAAGCTGAAGAAATTCCTGTATCGGGGAAAAAAGGGGCATGATACGCTTATGAAATTGACAAAGAATAATAAAGGGTGATAATGTTGTTAAACCCTGGGAAAAGGGTTTTTGGTATTATGGCTTGAGGGGAGAAATGCAATTGAACCTGGCGGAGATATTGAAGGATATTGCTGATAAGGATTATGACCGGATTCGTTATATCAGAGAAGCCCTGGCGAATGAAGCCGTGCGGGAGGCGCTGGTTGAGCAGTTGCTTACCAACCCGGATATTATGGTCTATTACCATTGCTACGAGGTATTGGAAGCGGCCAGTCTGCAAAGTCCCGAGCTGTTCTACCGCTACTGGGAGCAGATAGAAGGGCTGTTGAAGCATCAAAACTCCTACCACCGCAATGCCGGGCTGGCCATCCTGGCCAATCTGAGCCGAGTCGAAGAAGAAGGGCGCGCTGAAGGCATCATTGACGAATACATGAACTTCCTCGTTGACAAAAAGCTTTTAACCGCCTGCTACTGCGCAGACAACTGCGTGAAAATATTGATGAACAAACCTCAATTGGAGGATAAGATACTGAGCCACTTGCTCAATTTCGAGTCCACCTGCCCCTATCCGGATAAGCAAAAGGGACTGCTGGCGGCTCACATCATCGAATCATTGGATGCAGTATATGACATCTCGTCAAAACAAGCGGAAATACTATCATTTGCCCGCCGTCATGCCGGAAGCGTCAGCCCCAAAACCAGAAAGCTGGTCAAACAGTTTCTGAACAAGCACCATGATGCCATTGCGCCTTAGCTGCTCTTAAAGCCTGCGGGCGATAATGCCTTAAATATCTTCAAAATCACCCGCTCCTCAAGGCGAAAATTTAACAAAACCGCATAATAAAGTTTAAATGGGTCGAATAAACTTATGCTTAACAGAAGATGCGCAAAGGTACATTGGTTAGGAAACCAAAACGCCTCAGAATCCTGTGACCTTTAAGCAGGCGGCTCTCCTGGCAGGATATTGCCACAAAATGTTAAAATATCTTTCTAGGGCGGCTTGCAGGATTCAATTACAGGCTGCATCAGATCGAGAGGTAAACGAAATGCCTATTGTAAAATCGGATTTCAAACCGTCGTGGGCCTATAGAAGTGCGCACCTTCAGACGGTTCTTCCCAGCCTGTTCAGAAAGGTTGAGGGGATTCGTTACACCAGGCAGAGAATAAATACCAGCGATGGCGACTTCATAGATTTGGACTGGAGTTATGCCCGGGGCCAAGTGCCGGGTACTTCGTTGGCGGTGCTCTGCCACGGGCTGGAGGGCTGCTCTGACCGGGCTTATATGATGGGGATGGCCAGGGCCTTTAACTGGCGCGGCATCGATGCGGCTGCCTACAACTACCGGGGCTGCAGCGGGGAACCCAACCTGCAAAAGAAATACTACACGGCAGGCGCAACCGATGATCTGGAGGATGTTCTAAACTCCATAAGAGCGCAAGGCGCTTATGAGGCTATCTTTCTGGTGGGATTCAGCCTGGGGGCCAACCTGGTTTTAAAATATGCCGGGGAAAAGGGTCCGGAAATCGAGGATGACATTAAAGGGGTGGCGGCGGTGTCCGCTCCCTGCGATCTCCGCTCCTCGGCCGCCGAACTCGATAAGCTGAAAAACCGGCTGTACAGTAAAAGGTTTCTCAAAATGCTCTGTGACAAGATCAGGGACAAAACCCCCAGGTATCCTGAACTGGCCGATATTGACCTGGCTGCCATCAAGACCCTTAAGGCGTTCGACAATGTAGTAACCGCCCCCCTGGGCGGGTTTGTGGACGCCGAGGACTACTGGCAGCGGGCCTCCTGCCTCAGGGTGCTGCGGGGAACTGCCGTACCCGCATTGATCATCAGCGCGGCTGACGACCCTATCCTGGGCCCGGAGTGCTACCCCTACGAAGAGGCCGGCGGCAGTGAAAATATTTTCCTGGAAGTGCCGCAGTGGGGAGGCCATGTGGGATTCGCGCCGAGACTGGGATGGGACGAATATTGGCACGAAAAGAGGATCGTGGAGTTTGTGCTGGGTCTGCTGCCGAATAAAGTAAATTTACCAGGTATTGCCACGAAAGCTGATTAAAGCTACTATAAACACAGGGTTATTAACCGGTAGTTGGAGGACATTATGCTGCAGCTTTTAAGTTGGAAAGACCGCGTGTTGCTGGTAGCTGTGCTGATTTGGCAAATTCTTTATTGCATCGCGAATTTTATCCTGTTGACCTATGTTGACCTGAGTGTAAACTATGACCCATTAATGACCCTACTGACCACTGTCAGTATAGTTGTATCCACCGTCATTGCCGGGTTGAGTTCAGTGGTCCTGATCTCGCTTAGCCTGTATCAATTCCGTAAAACCGGTCGTCGTTTTTTTGGCCTGTTGCTGGGCGCCGGTCTGCTGGAACTTATACTGCCGGGATTTGCCATACTCCAAGCGTTTTTTTACGGAATTTCACCGGAAGAGGCAGTTGTACTTACTTATGTACAGATCTATTTCATGTACTTTGTCTATTTTTCATCCATGGGTATTTCCGCGTATGCCTTTGCCGCGTATGGCCGGCAGAAGGGCATGGGGCGCGAATATCCGGGTAAATTGGGGAAAACGGATTATATCGTATTGTCCCTGACCACCGGTTTGACGGTGGCGTATCTTCTGATACCCAAATTGTATTCTCAATTCCCGGATCGTTTTACGCTCTGGTCAATTGTCAACATCCTGTCCGGTTTGTCACCGCTGGTCTTGCTCTGGCCTGCCCTGTGGCAGTACCGGCGAACCGGCAACCCCTTCTTCCGTTATTTTTGCCTGGCCTTTTCCCTGGCTGTTATAGCGCTGCTGATCGGCAACTCGATGTGGTACCTCATGGGGGGAACCAGCTACGCGCCTTCCCTGGAAACGGCTAGAATCGTGGCCCGGTGGCATATTGGAATAGCCGGTCTGGCCGCTGTTATCAATCTGGGCGCATTGAGCCTCAAGGCCTATGCACTGGCCACTTATAAGGATGAACGCGCGGCTTCTCACGACATTTCACCCGCTTGAGCAGACCCCGGGTCAGTTATTCTTCGCTGTCTCCGGAATTGTTGGAGGACATGATCACCTTGCCCAAAATTCCCTGGGCGAGGAAGGATAGAATGAGCAGGATAAGTATAATCCACCAGCCGACCGATTCGAAAATATCGGCCGGCACTATGAAGGTGTAGCCGAAATAGGCCAATAATATGGCTCCCCTAATGATTTTAAAGGCTTTGGCGTCGACCTCATTCTTCAAGGCCGCCAGTCTTTCATCACTTTCGTTTATAATGATTTCTCGCATTTTCTGGGGGTTTTTCCGGATCATGATGATCTTATAATAATAAATCATGGCCAGGCTTAAGGGAATAAATGAAAGCCCGATCAGCGCTTTGCTGTTAGAAATAATATTGAGATGCGCGATCTTAAGAACTAAACCCGCGGCCAGCAGAACGATGCCAATGGCCAAACAGATCAGCATAATGGCTCTCGCTTCTTTGATAATTTTTTCAGTATTCATATTTCATTCCTCCCAAAACAGATCATTTAAGGTTTTGCCCAGCGCTTTGCAGATCTCAACACAGAGCTTGAGGGTGGGGTTATAATTTCCCGATTCAATCAGACTGATCGTCTGCCTGGTAACACCTACCATTTCAGCTAATTGTTCCTGGGATAAATCGTGTTCAATTCTGGCTATTTTCATTTTCTTGTTTTTCACCCGGGCCTCACCTCCTGATGCTCTTATTGTAATATATATAAATCTAAATGTAAATTATATATTGCATGTTTCAATGTATAATTGAAAATATGGCTATGTCAGCGAACCTGTGGGGAGGAAAGACATGATTTAAGAGTCTGATAAAATTACAGATGATTTATCTGTTTAATATGGAGGCAGTCAGGTTTATTATGGGAATTAGAGAAAGTGGGGGAGGCGTTATATGAAATTACCCATAGCCATGAACAGACGATGGATCAGGGGCTTGCATGAAGGACTGGGAAGCCTGGATGAAGGGGACCGTCTCAAAATAATGAAGCCGGCTGCATTCCAGTGTTCGTCAGATATATGGAAGCTCTGCGAACAATTCCTGGGGAAGGACATTGAGTCGGTTGACGATTTAACCGAAGGATGGAATCTGCTGCGCGCCGATCGGGGCCTGGTCGGCAGCTGGGTGAAAGAAGGCGGATTATTCAAGGGCGTATTCAGCGAATGCGGCTGCCCTTTGGTGAGATCGGGACTTATCGAACTGCACCCCGTCCAATGCCGTTGCTCCCAGAGCATGATGGAACAGATCTTCTCCCGGGCTGCCAAGCGGGATGCAAGCGTTAAATTGGAGCGTTCGATTGCCCGGGGAGATGAAGTCTGCGAATTTATTATAGGGTTCAATTGACCCGTTGGGGTGACGGGGTGCTTGAAGCGATGGCCTTCAGGCGCCTTTTTTGCTGGCAAAAATCAATGAACCGGTGCAGGCACCAGCAAACTGAAACGACCAGCATGAGATCGAAGACAAAATTAAATAAAAACAGCTGCTTGGCGGTGTCGGCCTGACCGTTTCCGATCAGCGGCATGGGAAATTGCAGCAAACCGATGCCCATCACCGCCCACAGCAGACGAATTCCGCCCCGGGCCGCCTCCTGCCCCCGGTGTTTGACGTATTCGGACATTGAAACGATCATTATCAGAAAATATAGGGATACGATAAGCCACAGGTTTTTTAAAGCCGGATGCTCACGCAGGGAAGACCACAGGGTAAAGCGATCAAATTCCCGCACCGGTTGTTCGCTGTATTGACGGGAATACTTGCCCAAAAAGGTGCTGGTGGTGAAGGCCCGGCCGGCTGTATATTCCATTCCTTTAAAGAAACGGTCCGGGTGGGTGAGATAGAACTTGATCAATTTGCTATTGTTCATCCGGCTGTAAAACTGCTCTTCGGTGAGCTGACTGTGAGGAATGTACTTAACGTATTCTTCCCGGGGCAGAAATGCGTGCTTGCCGGCGTCGACGGCCAGGTCTGGATTTAAACCCAGGTCCAAAAGGTCCCCGGTCGGGTTGGGAGAGCCTTTCAATATGCCATAAAAGACCGCATTGTACTGGGTCTCTTTATAAATGCCGCGGTTGGCCAGATTGAAACCGACCGGATATAGTATCAATAATACATACAAGAGGCCAAACAGCCATACTTCATCTTTTTTTAAAAGCCTTCGGTTTTCCTTAAACAAACCGGCCAGCATCAATAAAATGATGGGCAGGGCGGATAAAACCTGGAGTTTGGAGCCCGCCAGTAAAAAGGCGGCCGCGAAAATGAGCAGGATTTTCTTGAAAAGGCCGGCTTCTGATTTTAATACCCGGTGCTGATAAATATAGTAAATCCAGGCGGCAATATACAGCGCCAGACTGGCAATCATCATCGGCTCGCCGTACAGGCTGTTGAACCACACCAGGTAATTGCCGTCCAGGAATACCAGCAGGGCAATTAACATAAACAGGGCGAGCTTCAGCGGGTCCTTTATATTCAAATACCTCAAGCTTATATACAGGGCGGACAGGTACATCAGCAAATAAAGGATAGCCAGATATACGGTTTTAAAGTTATCCTGGCCGAGCAGTTGGCAGATAAGGCTTATAAATGTAATGAGATAGGCCATACTGGTTCCGGCCAGCATAGCCAGCAGCCTTAAGGGATTGAGCTCCGAGATCCGGTATTCGGTCACCGGGTAATCCAGAAACCTTACAAAGCCCGGGTCGTTCAGGTTCTCGGGAGTGAGTTCAATCCCTGACACGAACATAATCCGATCAAAGTCGCCCTGGTCAGCCAGGCCGGGCTGGGGCGGTTGGAAAAGCACCCAGGCGGCTATGGCCAGGGCGGCCAGGCCGAACCCAAGCCACAAACACCTCATCGTTCCTTCCTTTGATTGCATGTTAAAGCCTCCAAGAGTTTTACTCCCACACCCCTGCATAGTTTGGCATATTCTGGGCAAAATATGCCCGGAAATCTCAATAGAGGAAATACCTAGTACAAACTACTAGTCTTACGTCGTAAAAAATGCGGGAAGTATATCAAAGATACAAAAGAATAATACTGTACCTGATTTTCGGAGTTCTGACCACGCTGGTGAATATGCTGGTCTATTTCTGCCTCACCAGGCTGGGGGGAGTGCCGTACCTGGCGGCAAACCTTGGGGCCTGGCTGGCGGCGGTGCTCTTCGCCTATGCCGGTAATCGGACCTATGTGTTTACCAGCAGCGGCCGGGGACTGGCCTTTATCGTTAAGGAATGTTTAAACTTTATGGGCTGCCGGGTATTTTCGGGGTTGATCGATACCGCGATCGTCTTTGTCATGATTGATTGGCTGCATTTTCAAGACCTTTTAGTCAAAATAGCAGCCAATGGGGCAGCGGTAATTTTGAACTACTTTTTCAGCAAGTGGATTGTTTTCAGAGACAAGGGTCAAGGAGAAGTGATTGCATGAAGAAAATTTCCATAGTAGTGCCCTGCTATAACGAAGAAGAAGCCCTGTGCTATTTCTATGAAGAAGTGGCTAAACTGGCATCGGAAATGAGCAGCGTGGACTTTGAATTTGTCTTTGTCGATGACGGATCGGTGGATAATACCCTGCCACAGCTCAAAGAACTGCAGAGCCGGGACAGCCGCGTCAAATACCTTTCTTTCTCAAGGAACTTCGGAAAAGAATCGGCCATCTACGCCGGTCTGAAGAATTCCAGCGGCGATTATGTGGCCATCATGGACGCCGATTTGCAGGACCCCCCCTCTTTGATAAAGGATATGCACCATATCATTGTCCATGAAGGCTATGACTGCGCAGCCACCCGGAGAGCCACCCGGGACGGGGAGCCGCCGGTGCGCTCCTTCTTCGCCCGGCGATTCTACCGCATCATCAACCGCATTTCCAGCATTGAACTGGTCGACGGCGAGCGGGATTTCCGCCTGATGACCCGGCAGATGGTTGATTCCATCCTCCAGATAAGCGAATTTAACCGCTTTTCCAAGGGCATTTTTGCCTGGGTGGGTTTTAAAACCAAGTGGATCGAGTACGACAACCGGGAACGGGTGGCGGGCGAGACCAAATGGTCGTTTTGGAAGCTCTATGCCTATTCCCTGGACGGCATAATGGCCTTTTCCACCACCCCCCTGGCCATATCTTCGGTGGTGGGGGTAGCTTTCTTTTTAATAGCTTTTTTTATGATCGCGCTGCTCATTGTCCGCCAGCTGGTCTGGGGCGGTTCGGCCAGTGGCTGGCCCTCCCTGGTATGCATCCTGCTCTTTATCACCGGCATCCAACTCTTCTGCACCGGCATTGTCGGCCAGTATCTCTCCCGCACCTACCTGGAAACCAAGCGGCGGCCGCTCTATATAGTGAAAGAGTTCAGTGAAGAACGCCCCTAGGAACAATGAGCTGGTCGGCCCGTGCAAGGACTGCTCTTAAATAACGGTATAATAGTTAAAAACGTTGGAGCATAAGATGAAGAACTTAATAAAAACCAAAAAACGCAAAGCTCTTTTGCTTTTGGCCTTGTTAGTTGCTTTCATTTATCTGAACAATACCAGCCATCTTGCTCAACCTCGTACCGGAAAGCCTTTTCTGCTTGCCCATCGCGGTTTGGCCCAAACCTTCAGCATGGAGGGCTTAAACAACCAGACCAATACCGCCCAGAGAATTTTCCCGCCGGAGCACCCCTACCTGGAAAATACCATAGCTTCCATGGAGGCTGCTTTTGGATACGGCACCGATATAGTTGAACTGGACATCCAATCAACTAAAGACGGGCAACTGGCCGTTTTTCATGATGCGGTTTTGGAGTACCGAACCAACGGGAAGGGTTCCGTAAAGGATCATTCAATGAGTGAATTGAAACAGCTTGATATTGGCTACGGGTATACAGTGGACGGGGGGTAAAGCTACCCTTTTCGCGGCAAGGGAACCGGGCTGATGCCTTCCCTGGAAGAAGTTTTTAAAAGCTTTCCCGACCGCTCGTTCTTAATTCATATTAAATCAAACGATGCCCGGGATGGGGAAAACCTGGCTGATTATCTTTCGGCTATGCCTATCCAGCATTTGAGCCAGCTGGCGGTTTACGGAGGAGACAAACCTGTAGCTGTACTGAAGAACAGGTTTCCAGAGCTTCGGGTTATGTCTATGGCGAGCCTGAAAGACGCCCTGCTTTCCTATGCGGCCATAGGATGGACCGGATATGTACCGGCTTCCTGCCGTAATACCGAGATACATATACCGCTTAAATACGCTGCCTATTTATGGGGGTGGCCGGACCGGTTTTTAAACCGTATGGATAGCGTAAACACCAGGGTAATCGTGGTAGCCGGCGATGGGGGATTTTCAGAGGGTTTTGACACCGTTGAAGATCTAAAGCTGCTCCCCGCCCATTACACCGGGGGAATATGGACCAACCGCATTGATCGCATTGCTCCCCTGTTTACACAGCAATGACGGCAGCCCTGACTAGCACAACATTCCGTATATTCGTGCCCATAATTTGAACAGATTTTTCCGAATCACTGTGTTGTTGTCAATCACAATACGTCCGCGGTATCTGATTATCTACTCAAGTTCTACTCAATCGCGAAACGCGCACAATGTATTGGCAAACTATATAATATAATACACAATGTATATAAGATATAAAAAGGAGAGGTAAACATGGCACAAACAACTTTAAATGTTCGCATGGACGAGAATGTCAAAAAACAATTTGACGCTTTTTGTACTGATGTAGGTATGAATACGTCTGTTGCTGTAAATCTTTTTGTGAAAGCCGTTCTTAGAGAGCGGAGAATTCCCTTTGAGATCGCTTCCAGTGATGCCCCATTTTTCAGTGAAGCCAATCAAGCAAGGCTTAGAAAATCCATTGGACAGCTTAACGCAGGCAAGGGAACGGAGCATGAATTGATAGAGGTAGAGGATGATTAAAATCTGGTCTGACGAAGCTTGGGAAGATTATTTGTATTGGCAAACGCAAGATAGAAAAACCCTAAAAGAGTAATCAGCTTATCAAAGATATTGAGTGAAACGGATATGAGGGAATAGGCAAGCCGGAGCCGTTACGGGCTAATTTATCCGGGCTTTGGAGCAGACGAATTGATGATATTAACCGCCTAGTTTACCGTCTGCATAATGGCAAGTGAGAAATTTTCCAATGCCGGTCACATTACGCTGATAAATAAAAAACGCCCTCTACTACTTGCAGCAATTAGCGTTTTTTATCCATCCTGCGCAGGTACGCAGGCCGAAACAAAAAGCGTCCGTGGCAGCCAGGACTAGCGATTGATGGTGGGATTAGACAGCGAATAGATCCTTGCTCCAAAGGGAATGAGCCCCAGTTTGGCCAGCTTGAAATGCTGAAGCCCGAACGGGATGCCGATGATGGTAACGCAGAAAATGAGACCCACCACCAGATGGTGAATGGCCAGCTCCCACCCGCACAGAATAATCCAGATTATGTTTAGAATCAAACCGCCCGCCCCGAAATTGCCGATATCAATATCCCGGCCGAAAGGCCACAGCACAAAACCGGCGATTTTAAAACACTGAACCCCAAATGGTATGCCGATAATGGTTATACACCAGAGCAGCCCGGCCAGAGCCCATAGAATAGCTCCAAAGATCCCGCCGAATATCAGCCATATAATATTGCCCAAAAACCTCATCGTTCTCCTCCTCACGGCAATGATCGTAAACTACAATGGCGCTTTCATTTATTATATAGATAAAAGCGCCGCTCTGCTTACATTATTGCCATTTCTAATCCAACTTTAATGCTGATTTGTTTGTTTTTCCGACTTGGCCCAAGGGAGCCGCCGGGGGAGATCATGGCGGGGTCCTCCGGGTCCATATTTACGGAAAGGAAACCCCCGGTTGGTCTTCTTTTTAATCTGATTTTAATCTTTGGCTAACCGTGCTTTAATGCTTGGCTTATATACTGAAGGCATCTCATAAAGAACAAGGGAGGTAATTAATATGTCGGCGAATTTGGAATTGATAGAGATGCTGCGGGAAAAGGCCCGGGTGAGCTATGAGGAGGCCAAAGAAGCCCTGGAAAAGTGCAACGGCGATATAGTTGACGCGCTTATCTATCTGGAAAAACAGGATAAAATAAAGCCCCCTCCGAAGGAAAGCGGGGCGGCCGGCTTCTGGGCCGGGCTGAAAAGGCTGGTCAAGAAATGCCATGCGACCAGGCTGGTAATCAGTAAAAACAACGAAAATATCGTGGATCTGCCCTTGACCGTAGTGATTGTTATTACTGTGATAGCGCCGCCTATTACCATAGCCGGGTTGCTGGTGGCCCTTTTTACCGGCTACAAGATCCGGATCAAAGGACCGTCCGGCGACAACTTGAAGATCAACCAGACCCTGGATCAAGCTTCATCGGCCGCCTCCAAAGTCAGCGAACAGGTGACCGACGCCCTGGCCAAGATCTAGTACAACGTTCGGTATATTGTGTTCATAAGTTGGAGCAGATTTTTTTGAAGTACAAGGCGGGCGGCTCCATGGCATCCTGCCACCGCCGCATTAGCCCGTCCATGGGCGTCAAGGAATGAGTAATACTGGACGTATTGCGATTGACGACAACGCAGTAATTCGGAAAAAGCTGCCCAAATTATGGGCACGAATATACCGAATGTTGTACTAAGCTTTACCGGATTCAAAAGCAGCAGATTTGCCTATTAAGGCTGATTATGCCAACATTATAAAAAAGACCTGCCCGGGGAAGCCCGGGCAGCATTTCTGTTGAAAGAGCGTGTTGCATGGCCGGCGAGAAAATCTTGATCATCGAAGATGAAGTGAAAATAGCCCGCTTTTTGGAGTTGGAGCTTATTCATGAAGGATACCGGGTGGAACAGGCCCATGACGGCCGCCGGGGATTGGATATGGCCGCGGGGAGCCACTTCGATCTGATCATCCTCGATGTCATGCTGCCTTCGTTAAATGGAATGGAAGTATTGCGGCGTCTTCGTCAAACGGCGGAGACGCCGGTAATAATGCTCACCGCCCGGGACGCGGTAACCGACAAGGTGATGGGGCTGGATATCGGGGCCGACGACTACATGACCAAGCCCTTTGCCATTGAGGAACTGCTGGCCCGGATACGGGTGCTCATGAAAAGACAGAAAGGGCGGGTTCAAGTAAAAGAGGTCATCGTTTCCGGCCCGCTCAAAATAGATCCGGGCCAGCATTCGGTGAGCTATGCCGGCGACGCCCTGGAGCTTACCAAGAAAGAGTACGATCTGCTTCAATACCTGATGGAAAACGAAAATCTGGTCTTGAGCCGGGAAAGAATCCTGGAACGGGTCTGGGGTTACAGCTATTTCGGAGACACCAATGTCGTGGACGTCTATATCAGATACCTGCGCAGTAAAATAGACGACCGGTATAAAACCAAACTCATCCACACCGTGCGCGGGGTGGGTTACGTATTTAAACATGAGCCGCATTAAAACAGCCGCCCGGGTATTTGCTTACATAATCAAGACGACGGCGTCCATCCTGGCCCGGTTATTAAAACAGGTTTTGCCCCTCATTCCCCGGTTGTTGGGAGAGCTGTCCGGGAGAATAAGCAACCGCCTGCGATTCTCCCTGACCTTTAAAACCACCCTGACCTATACCCTGCTTTTTATTACCATACTGATTACCCTGGGCACCCTGCTGACCGGGGCATTTGCAACTTTCCTCCTATACAGTTCCGGTCAGGCCCTGGAAAAAAACAACCTGGTGGTGGTCCGCTTAATGGGGGATGGCGGGGATATACCCCGGGAGACGATCAAACACCTGGCTGATGTGGAAAAGCTGGTCATCACCCTGTACGATCAGAACGGCCAGGCCATCTACGGTACGGACGAAGAAAAGACCGGTGCATCCAGCGCCGGCCGGATCAATTTGTATGGTGGCGCCTACATCGACAGCGGTTTGGGGCATCTTTATTACCAAACGACCGTCTTCCCCGACAATGGGGTGCGCAAAATCGAGACGATGAAGCCCTTAACGGATGAGTTATTATACCTTCAGTACCTGATGGCATCCATAGCCATCGCTTTCACCCTGGCTATTTTAATCATGATCAGAGTGGGCGCCAGGACCAGCCGCAGGATGCTCAGTCCCATAAATACCATGACCCGGACCGCCCGCTCCATATCGGTAGGGGATCTTGACACCCGCCTGGATGTGGTTGATTCCCACGATGAATTAAAGGAACTGGCCGTAACCTTCAACGAGATGCTGGACCGCATTCAAACAAGCTTTGAAAAACAGGAAGTATTCGTATCTGACGCCTCCCACGAATTGAGAACCCCGATATCAGTCATTCAGGGCTATGCCAACCTGTTGCAGCGCTGGGGCAAGGAAGACCGGGAGGTTCTGCAGGAATCGATTGACGCCATAAAGAGCGAATCCGATTACATGAAGGAACTGGTGGAAAAGCTGCTCTTCCTGGCCAGCGCCGATAAAAAGAAACAGGCCCTGCAGACCGAGCCATTTGCCTTGAACCTGCTGGTCGAAGAAGTAATCAAAGAAACCGGGCTTATAGATGCAGAGCATAGGATAGAGGGCGAAGCCAGGGATACTCTGATGGTGGACGGGGACCGGGCCCTGATCAAACAGGCCCTGAGAATTTTTGTGGACAACAGCGTAAAATACACCCCGGCCGGCGGAACCATCAGCATCAACGGTTCCTTAAAGAGCGGCCGGGCCTTGATCATCATCGAAGACACCGGCCAGGGGATCGCCGAGGCGGATCTGCCCCTGATATTCGACCGTTTTTACAAGGCCGATAAATCCCGGACCCGGGAGAGCGGTGGGGCCGGGCTGGGGCTTTCCATCGCCAAATGGATCATAGACCAGCACCGGGGCGACATCTGGGTGCAAAGCCGGGTGGGGCAGGGGACCAAAATCAGCATCTACCTGCCGGCCTTGAAAAAGTAAACATTCTTTGGAGGGGCGAGTGAGACTTTCTGAAGAGTTTCTATCATTTGACCTCCCATAAAAGAGGAGGCTCTGTGGCCTCCTCCTTTATGGGGGCATTCTTTGCTAAAGGGTAAAGTCGACTTTTATTGTTTCAGCTTTTTGAGGCGCCAGTTCCAGGGTCCAATTGCCGGTCATTTGATTGCTGGCATCAAAGTAGGCCCGGCATCTATTGGTATATACGTCGTTTTCCCTGTCTACATGCCAACTGCTGCTGCCGCTGCCCAATTCCGCTCCTGTTCCGTAAATAAGCTTGACGCGGTGATTCCCCTGAAGGCCTAAAATCTCACCGCCGCCCAAGACTTTCTTGACTCCGCTCTTTACCAGGTCGGGAAGCGTAAGTTCAACCCCGTGTTCGCCCGGCCACGGCTCGCCCGGCTCGTCGGGATGAATATAATCATATTCAACCATAGTGGAGACCGGGGTAAATACTATCTTTTTTATCAGGAGAGTTCGCTCCCCGGAGCTGGACCGGGCGGACTGCATAACCAGAAATGACCGGGTTTTTTCATCAGCCTGGCTACGCGAAACCGGGATGCTAAAACGATAGGGACTTTCCTGGGCTTTTTCCATATTGTCGGTCAAAATCACTTCCAGATTGAACTTATCGGGTAGTTCGGAAGTTATACCCGGATAATGCATCACCAGCCCGGAGTATAGTTTATCGGCTATTTGATTGAAGCGGGCGCCGCCCCCGCCCCCGATCGGCATACCGTTGCAGCTGAACACCGCGTCGAAATGTTTTTCATCCGTATAATCCGCACCGCTTACCAGGTAGCCGATGCTGATGTTGGACCGGTCATAGTATACTTCCTTGATAGCCACCGTGATGCCGTTGGCGGTGATCTGCATATCTTCCAGGCTGGTCAGGTCGCTGGCCTTGAGGTTGGCCAAATCTTTATCGGCGAAGCTTTCAAATACCGAGCCCACAAAGGGAATGTTGACCAGCACTTTGGCCATGGAAGTCGATACGAACCCGCTGCCCAGGATGCACAGGCCGATCATAGCGGCGGATGCCCCCATCCTGAAGCCTTTCCTGATCTTTAGCTGCCTCTTGCCCTGGCTGATGGCCCGGTTGACCACCGCTTCCAGTTCTGCCTCGGGTACGGTAATATTATCAAAATCGTCCTTATACGCTCTCATTGTAGCCCTCCTTCAGATCGGTTCTTAACAAGCTCAATGCCTTGTTCAAGCGGGTCTTGACCGTTCCCAGCGGGCAAGCCAGTATCTCGGCGATCTGGGCCAGAGTCAGGTCCTGGTAGTACTTCAGGACCACAATGGTCCTCTGGTCCGAATTGAGCTTATCGATGGCATTGAACAGATCGATGCCGGAAATTAAACTGGCATGGTCGTCAAAGGCGTCTGCTTGCTCCGCTTCTTCCGGGTAGTTGCAGGCTTCTTCAAACCTGGCCAGCTTTCGGCTCCTTTTCAAGCTGTCAATACAGCAGTTGACCGTAATTCTGATCAGCCAGGTGTTAAAAGACTCCGGAATTTTCAGCTTGGCTACCGAAATGAGCGCCTTGTATACGACCTCATGCACCACGTCCAGGGCATCATCCTGACTCTTCATGTAGGTATAGGCAATTTTATAAATATCAGCCTTTCTTTCCTGGATAAGATCGGAAAAGGCTTCATGGTCGCCTTGGCATGCCTTTTTAACCTTATCCATGTCTGCAGGAACCATACGCTGCCTCCCTAATCGAAGTATAAGGCTAACCGGTTAGTAACCCTTACAATAATAAGACTGCCCATCGTAAAGAATAGATTTGGTTATTATTATTTTACAAAAAGATACCAGCACAGTAAGATGATGATGGTAGCAATGATTTTGCCCGGCGGCATCGGCGAGGGGTTTCATCGCCATATCAAAGGAAAAGGCGGGTGAGCTATGTTTGAAGAGGAGATTAAGAAAATTTTAAACAGTCAAAGAGAGTTTTTTGCCACGGGAAAAACTTTGGACATAAATTTTCGGCGGGAAGCGTTAATAAAGCTCAAAACCGCTCTGATAGCCAGCGAAGAGGAGATCATCAACGCTTTACAAAATGATCTCCGGAAGCCTCTCCTGGAGTCCTATACAGCAGAGCTTGGTATGGCCATCAATGAAATCAATTTTGCCATGAAAAATTTAAAGAAGTGGGTAAAACCTCAAAAAACCAAATCTCCCTGGCTGGTTTTTCCCGCCCGAAGCTATATTATTGCAGAACCTTACGGGGTGTCTTTGATTATCAGTCCATGGAATTATCCTATTCAATTAACGTTGATCCCTCTGATTGGCGCTATCGCGGCGGGAAATTGCTGCGTCGTCAAACCGTCCGAATACGCCAAAGCATCGGAGAATATTGTGAAAAACCTCATCGGCCATACCTTCGACAGCAGTTATATTGCTGTAATTGAGGGAGATGAAGAGACCGGCAAATATCTGTTGGAACAGAACTTTGACAAGATATTCTTTACCGGCAGCCCCCGGGTGGGCAAAATCGTTATGGAAAAAGCGGCCCGGAATCTAAGCTCTGTGACCTTGGAGCTGGGTGGGAAAAGTCCCTGCATTGTGGATAAGGATGTAAACATCGACGTTACCGCCAAAAGGATTCTATGGGGCAAGTTTACCAATGCGGGACAAACCTGTATAGCTCCGGATTATTTGATTGTTCATAAGGAAATCAAAGAGAGGCTGTATGCCGCTTTTAAGATTTGGCTGAAAGCGTTTTTTACCGAAAACCCGCAAGAGAGTCCCGATTTGGGGAGAATCATAAACAGAGCCCATTTCAACCGGCTCATCGGTTATCTGAATGCAGGCCGAACTATTGTTGGCGGCAACTTCAGTGAGAATGACCTTTATATTGAGCCTACCATCATAGAGGTTTCGGATATGAATATGCCTTTGCTGCAGGAGGAAATCTTTGGCCCCATACTGCCGGTTGTTGAATATTCCAGCCTGGAGGACATAGAAAGCATCATCGCCCTGAACCCGAATCCCCTGGCCTTTTATTTGTTTTCCACGGACAGGCAAACAGTCCGGCATCTGATCAGAAAGATTCCTTTTGGCGGGGGCTGCATCAACGATACTTTGAGTCATGCGGTCAACCATCACCTGCCTTTTGGCGGAAGGGGCGCCAGTGGCATAGGCAGTTATCACGGTCGGCACAGCTTTGAGGCTTTTTCATACCAAAAAGCCGTTTTAGAAAAAGGCTTTGGCTTTGATATGAACTTGAAATATCCCCCTTACAAAGAGGGCCATAAGTATATTAAAAAATATCTTTTAAAATAGTGTTCTGGGGGAAGAAGCTTTTTTAAACTTAATGTCGATGGTACACGGGATTCCTGAAAAACTAATGCTTTATGATTATTTTCGCCTCCTGGGGGGAGCTTTTCTCAATGACGGCGTTAATTTCGCCGCTCAAAATTTTTACTTCCAACCAGGGCGGAACATGTGAGCAGATAACCTCCAGGGTATGGAATTGGTGCCTGGACAAAATCGGCAGCAAAACCTGCTTGGATGAAATGAACCCGCTGCAGTTTTGAATTTCTTTCAGGGATATTGAATAGCAGCCCGGGGCTGTCTCCTTTAGTTCGGGGAGGCTGGCCGAAGCCTGGACCGGGGCGGTACTTGCTGCTGCATCTTGTGCTTTAAGTATGCCGTCCAGGAAATCAAGAGGATGGCCGATAATTTCCCAGGTGGCAAATCCCGCTTTTTCCAGCTCGAAAAAGGGCACGCCGGTGACCGAGCACCCTACAAAAATACGGCATTCTCCCAGAAATTCGATGACCGTTTGCAGGTAGGCCCTCATACCAGGCAAACCCCCGGCCGGCTCAAGGGCAAAAGGCATGCTGCGGCATATCTCCCAGCTGTTGCAGGTGTATTGATAAACCTGAATTTCGCCAGGCGTTTGAATGGGTGCGGTTTCCCCCTGGGGACCCACCAATACAGCTATTTCCATGGTCCCAACCCCCTTCTAACCCGCCTGTTGGCCGGCTTTGGCGCAGCCCGGGCGGCTGTTCAACAGCCCTACCGCGTCAGCCCGGCATTGCTGGCAGTGAAACATCTGGCGTAGATCGTTTTGGCAACTGTGGCGCATCATTGACAATTCGCGTGGATCGGTCGGGTTCATATTTTCAAATAGACTTCCTGGCACGGGAATCAGGGGCATGATATTGCTGATGTAAACCCCCAATTCCTTCATTTGGCGAACCAGGTCGGGGATTTCCTGATCATTGATGCCGGGGATCATAACCGTGTTTATTTTGACTATTACTCCATTTTGGGTTAGAAAGCGGATGCCGGACAATTGGTTTTCAAGCAGGATCCTGGCTCCTTCCCGATCATAATATCTCTTCCCCTCATAATTTACGTAACGATATATTTTAGCCCCGGTTTCCGGATTAAGGGTATTAACCGTTACCGTAACATGGCTGACCTCCAGCGCTAAAATTCCGGCCGCCAGCTTGGGAAGCTTGAGCCCGTTGGTGGATAGACACAAGATGACCCGGGGATCATACTGGCGGATCAAGCTCATGGTCTGCCGGCTTTCCTCCCAATCAGCCAGGGCGTCGCCGGGACCGGCAATGCCTACCACACTTAGATGGGGAAGATGTTTCCGGTAATGCTGGAAGCGCTCCAGGCCTTCCCGCGGGCTTATGATTTCGCTGGCCACTCCGGGACGGCTTTCGTTTAAGCAATCATATTTACGGTTGCAGTAGTTGCAGCTGATATTGCAGCGTTTGGCTACCGGCAGATGAATCCGGGCCTGCTTATGGGCTGCTCCAGGGGAAAAACAGGGATGATTCCGGTTGATATCTAGATAATTCTTCATGATAAATTCCTCCCGGCTATTCAAACTGACCCGCGCCGGCGGATCGGTAAAACTCCTGATACAGGTCGTTCCGGTAATGGTTTAACTTGTTCGCTAACAAGGTATTGGTAATCTGATCCAGCAGCATGACCGTGCCGGTATAGCCGACGGATAGAATGCGCTGGCCGCCTATCCGGTCATGGATGGGATAGCCCACTCGCACCAGGGGTAGGCCTTCCTTTTCGGTGAGAAAGCGCCCGTCGGAATTGCCGATAGCCAGGTTGACCTCTTTTGCGGCACAATAGCGGCGAAGTTCTGCAAAATCAGTGTCCAGCAAAATGAATGGCTCCGCTTCATCACTATGGCTCAGGCCTTCCACCAGGCCTTTTAGAGAAGGGTTGCTGCTCCCGGTGGCGATGATGGCCGGAGTCACGCCGTTTTCCAGCAAAACCCGGCTGATGCCGTAAACCGTTTCCGGTTCGCCGAATACGGCCGCTTTTCCTTCCCGGTTGTATTTATGGGAGTCGATCATGGCATCCTGCAGCCTTCCCCGTTCTTTCTTTAAAGCCTCGGGAACCGGATTCCCGGTCAGGGTTTTCAAAAGTTCTAAGAACTTATCACAGGCTGCGATTCCCATAGGCAGGGGAAGCCTGTATAAAGAAACTCCAAATTGGTCCCGCAGGTATTTCCCCGGGGAAAGCCCGTCAGGAAGCGTTTCCCCGAACTCAATGGTAGCCTGGGCTCCGGCCATAGCTTCAATGGAAGCCAGGGGCGTGCCTCCCGGGGGGATTCTCTTGTATACCTTGGAATACGGGCTGTCAAGGGTGTCGGATAGGTCGGGCAACAGGGTATAAGGCGCCCCCATTACATCCAGAATACGTTTTATCTCTCTCGTATCGGCCGGGCTGATATGGGGCACGATCACATTTATTCCGTGGTGCGGCGGGGACTCCTGGCTCACGTTTTCCACAATGCTGTACAGGGCTTGAAAATAGCCTTCGGTAAGCGAACCCCCGTAGCCCGGACTGGAAACCGGGATCAGCCTGGGCAGGGAGCTTCCGGTCTGTTCCTTGACGAATGCCGACGTGATCCGGGCGATATCCTCACCGATGGTTTCCGCCAGACAAGTGCTCAAGATTCCCACCACTTCAGGCTCATATAATTTGATAAGGTTTTTCAGGCCTTGCTTTAGATTGACTTCACCCCCGTAGATAGTTCCCTGCTCAGTAATAGAACTGGAAGCCACATCGATCGGCTCGTTGAAATGTTCAGCCATATGGCGGCGCATGTACGTGGCACAGCCCTGCGAACCGTGTATGATCAGCATGGCGTTCTCTATGCCCTTAAAGGGCAGGATGCCTCCCATAGGCATGCACATCCGGCAGGGATTTTCACTTACGCTGCGCGCGGTTTTTGTATCTGCATTCATAACGACCACCTCCTGTTAAGAGAGATTGGCCCGGACCTGTGTATACCGGGCCGGCGGCTATTTGTCCACATAATTCCAAACCGGGGAGCAAACGGTTTGGTAGACCTCACAGGCGAAATTGGCCGCTCCCACAAAACCGCTTAAAGGATGCTTGCGCTCATGGTTGTGATCGATGAAAGCCAATCCCAATTTATAGGCCAGGGGCCGCTCCTTGACCCCTCCCACCAGGAGATCGGCTCCCTGTTCCAGCATAAAGCGCTCCAGTTCGGAAGGATTGGCGTCATCCAGCACCACGGTGCCTTCGGCCACCAGTTCGTTGATGGTTTCATATTCCTCCTGACGTCCGGTTTGGGTTCCTACCATTACTACTTCCATACCCAGCTCGCGAAATTGTTTAATGAGGGATATGGCTTTAAAACCTCCGCCCACGAAAACGGCGGCTTTCTTTCCCGCCAGATGACGCCTGAATTGATAAACTACCGGGGCGTGCCGGGCCATTTCGCGGTGGATCAGCTTTTCACACCGCTCGTTAAAAAGGGGGTTGTTATAAAAATAAGCGATGCGCCGCAGGGATTCTTTGGTATCGGCCAGACCTAAAAATGAAATATTGAGAAAGGGAATACCGTAGATTTCGGCCATCCGTTTGGCCAGATAGCCCATCGAGCCGGCGCACTGCACTATATTAAGCGATGCCGTGGGCGCGGTAAGCAGGGTGTCATAACGTGAATCGCCGGTAAATGACACATTTACTTTGATCCCTATCTCTTCCAGGTAGTTGCGGATAATCCAGGCCTCTCCGGCCAGGTTATAGTCGCCCAGGTAGTTTAAATGATACGGTTTATGGGAGTAAGGCTCGCTCCCGCCGATAATACGAAGCAACACCTCACAGGCGGCCCGGTAGCCGTCCGATTTGTTGCCGGCAAAACCTGAAGACTGGACCGGAATAATCGGAATGCCATGGCGCTCGGAAGCATTCCGGCAAACCGCTTCCAGGTCATCTCCGATAACCCCCACGATACACGTGGAGTATATCAGCATCACCGGGGGACGGTAGAGTTTGAACAACTCATCGATGCAGCGGATCAATTTCGCTTCTCCGCCAAAGATGATATCCTCTTCCCGGAGATCGGTAGAGAAACTGTGGCGAAATAAATCGGCGCCGCTGCTGAGGCTGCCCCGGATGTCCCAGGTGTAGCTGGCGCAACCGATGGGGCCGTGAACCAGGTGGACCGCATCGGTGATGGGGTTTAAGACCACCCGGGCGCCGCAGTATACGCAGGCCCGTTGGCTCACGCAACCCGCTACGCTGTCGGTCTGGCAGTTGATGGGCAGCGGGTTTTTCCCCTTGCTGTGAATAGAATTCCGCCGTTCCTTAATCAAGGAAAAATCTGCTTTATTGATCGCCATATACATCACCCTCTTCCTGAAAACCTATAGGGTTCCAATAAAAAAAGCCCTTTAGTTGAAAAGGCGCCTTTACCCAAATCTTGTGTTCAAAAATATTGCTTACATAATTAATTCCAGATCTTCATCGAGCGCGTCGCGGTCCTGCCTATCCAGCAGGGTGTTGCTGATCAACTCCAGTAAACGCATAGCCCCCTTATAACCGACGATGGGAAGATAGGAATGAACTCCCCGGTCCAGAATCGGGAAACCCACTCTTACCAGCGGAATGTCCTCGGCCCGGGCGATGTATTTGCCATAGGTGGTTCCTATAAGCAGATCAACGCTTTCCTGCTTGATCCACTGGTGCAGGGTGAACAGATCTCCTCCGGCCTTGACCCTGGCATCTATCCCGGCCTGATTCAGCATCTGGCCGACTTCTCTTTCAAAGGCGTCTCCCGGGGTGCCGGTAAGTACATACCGGGGGATCATGCCCAGCTCCAGGGTAAAAGCAGTCAGACTCATAACTATATCGGGGTCGCCAAAAATAGCCACCTGCCTGCCCTGGTACTGGTCGTGCAGATCCACCATAATGTCAATGATTTGGCCTCTTTCTTCCTCCAGGGCGGCTGATATCTCCCGCCCGCTTACTCTTGACACGGCCATCAGAAATTCATCCGTCGCCCGGATGCCAATCGGGGCCGGCAGGATAATGGACCGGACTTTGGCTTTCTTCCTCAGTTCATCGGCTGCGCCGCCGGAGGCAAAACTGCCCAGGGCCAGGGTAGCCTCAGAATTGCCGGCGTCTATAATTTCTTTGATTTTAGTGCCGCCGGGGGGATACATATTATATTGGCCGGTTAACGGAGCGTCCAGAACCCCGCTGGTATCAGGGAACATAATATGCTTTACGGACATGGTTTGGAGCATCCGCTTTATTTCCCGCATGTCGCCCGGGTTGACAAAGCCGGGGATGATATTTAGCTTCTCATTGGGCCGGTTGCTGTTGACGCTCAAGTATTTGATCATGCCCTTTACCATATTGGAAAAACCGGTGATATGCGAACCGACATAACTGGGGGTGTTGGCATGAATTACTGCCTTGCCCTCCGGAACCTGGGCCTGATTGATATAGACCGGTATATCGTCACCGATCGTCTCCGATAAACAGGTAGTATGAACCGCGATGATATCCGGATCATAAATGGCGAAAATGTTCTTGATAGCGGTTTTTAAATTCGACCCCCCGCCGAATACCGCTGCTCCTTCAGTAAAGGAACTGGTGGAAGCAGCGATCGGATCGCGAAAATGCCGGGACAGGTGCATCCGGTGGTAAGAGCAGCAGCCCTGGGAGCCGTGGCTGTGCGGCAGGCATCTATGGATGCCCAGGGCCGCGTACATAGCCCCGATCGGCTGGCAGGTTTTCGCTGGGTTTATTACCAGGCTATTTCTGTTTACGTATTCATAAGGAGTGCGGTCCAGCATTTAACTCACCTCCTTGATATAGCGGCCTTCCAGCATGGGCTGGGTCTTCCAGGGCGGCTGCACCAGGTCCCACACCGGTGCCCCGAGCCCCATGGCGATGTCCCGGGCAAAGGCGGCCGCACCCTTGAAACCGGCGTAGGGCCCGGTATAATCATAGGAATGGAGCTGCTTGGAGAACATGCCCATTTTGTGAATCTGGTATTTTTCTTTGATGCCAGCACAGAATATATCCGGCTTTAACAATTTGATAAACTGGTCGATTTCATAGTGATTGATATCGTCTATGACCACGCTGTTATTTTTCATGACCTTGATCATGCCGCCAAAGTAGTTTAACGGTATCCGGGCTTTTAACTGGTCAAATTTTTCCCGGGACAGAACCAGGCGGTAGTGCTGCTGGTCAGGCTCCAAATTCAGGGTTTCAATGTTTTTGCTGTCCGCGTCTTCTTTGATAAAGGGCAAAACTTCGCGTCCTTCGTAGTCATCCCGGTGGGCAAATTCAAACCCCGCCAATACTGTTTCCATACCGAGATCTTCAAATAAATACTGGTAATGCAGGGCTCTGGAGCCGCCCACGTAGAGAGCCGCGGTCTTGCCCTGGCAAAGAGGCTTATACCGCTCGATAAGAGGTGCTATCGTGGCTACTTCCTCGGCGATCACTGCTTCGGTGCGGGCGGTGAGCGCGGGATCATCAAAGTAGGCGGCCAAATCACGCAGGGATTCAATACAGCTCTGCACCCCGATGAAGTTTACTTTAAGCCAATCAGTACCGTATTTGGCCTGTACCATGTCGGCAATGTAGTTGATGGAACGGTAGCACTGCACCAGGTTGAGGTCTGCTTTATGGGCGTTTTTGATCTTTTCTACCGAACCGTTGCCGGTCATCACGGAGACGATTTCATACCCGATTTTGGTGAGGACGCGCTCTATCTCCCAGGAATCACCGCCAATATTGTATTCGCCCAGCAGATTGATAGAGTATTTACCCACCGCCCCCTCTCCGGTTCCCACTACATGTTTTATCAATTCATTGTTGGCTATATGATGGCCGGCTGACTGGGTTACCCCTTTATAGCCCTCGCAGCTGAAGGCCAGAACCTGGATGTCGTATTTTTTTTGGGCCCAGGCGGCCACCGCCTTGATATCATCGCCGATCAGCCCCACCGGACAGGTGGAACAGATCATGATGTTTTTAGGCGCGAAGATGGAAACTGCTTCGGTAATGGCCTGTTTTAGTTTTTTCTCGCCGCCAAAAACGATGTCGCCTTCCTGCAAATCGGTGGAGAAACAATAATTCAAAAAGTTATCTTCCTCGCCTTCGTCCAACCGGGCTTTGTTGCGCCGGGTCCCCCAGCTATAGTAGCCGCACCCGATGGGGCCGTGGGTTATGGTTACCGCATCTTTTATAGGGCCGATTACCACGCCCTTGCACCCGGCGTAGCAGCAGCCCCGGCTGGTGATGATGCCGGGAATCGTCCTGGTGTTGGCGGTAATGGTTTGGGGACTCTCGCTGTCATGGTCAACGATGACAATATGATTCTTTCGGTTTTTAAATACACTGGCCGGATAATTTTCAACGATTTTACTCACTTGGTCTTTCATGAACAGCACCTCCAACTATATGGCAATCTCGCCGTTCTCACCGGTCCTTACCCTTACACTGTCGGTAACCGGGAGTACGAATATTTTTCCGTCACCGGGACTGCCTTTTTGATTAACCGCGATAATGGTTTCAACCAGATGACCCACTTCATTATCCTTGACCACAATAGATAAAAGCCTTTTGGGAATAAGCCGGTGCCCTTCGGATATCGATTCAGCCAGGGCCGGCGAACTGTAGTCGCTTTCAGCAATCAGGTCCTCGATCAAGGTAAAGTTGACTTTTTTCTTGCCCCTCCCCAGGACCTTGGTGGCGGTGAGGGCGGGAAAGCCGGCTTTTAAAAGGGCTTCTTTGGTTTTATTGATCATGTCCATCCGGATAATGGCTATTACTTCTTTCATAAGCCAAACCTCCCTTAAAGCTCGTTGTTCCCGGAGCTTATGGTGTAGGCCTCCAATACCGGGCTGACGAAAATCTTGCCGTCTCCAAAGGCGGCTTTTTGCCCGGTTTTGGCATTTTTCATAACGAGCTTGATCACGTCGTCTTTATCCTCATCGTTGACTACCATCATCAGCATCTCTTTGGGGATTTCATCATAGAAAACGTCGCCGACTTTGACCCCCTTTTGTTTGCCCCGGCCCATAACATCGATCTTGGTAACCGCCGGAAAACCTGCATCGCTCAGTTCGGATAAAACCTGACCCACTTTTTCCGGTCGGATTATGGCTCTGATCATCAACATAGACAATTCCTCCTCACCAATTTAGAGTCCCAGAAAACCGTGTTTCATCATCAAGTCTTCCAGACGGTCCTGTTCCATGGGCTGGGGAACTACAAACATGTCGTTTTCGGCGATGGCTTTGGCCAGGCCGCGATAGGCGTCGGCCTGAGCTTCGGCGGGAGCGAAGTCGATTACCGTCTTTTTGTTTATTTCCGCTCTTTGCACCAGGTTGTCGCGGGGGACGAAATAGATCATCTGGCTGCCGAGTTCCTTGGCAAAGGCTTCTAAAAGGTCGCGTTCTCCATCCACCTTGCGGCTGTTGCAGATAATGCCCCCCAGGCGGCAGCCGCCCGTGCTGGCGAACTTGAGAATACCCTTGGATATATTGTTGGCTGCGTAAAGGGCCATCAGCTCACCGCTGGCCACAATATAGATTTCCTGGGCTTTGCCTTCCCGTATGGGCATGGCAAAACCTCCGCAGACCACGTCGCCCAGAACATCGTAGAAAACGTAATCCAAATCGTCGGTATAGGCCCCCAGGCTTTCCAGCATGTTTATAGAGGTGATGATGCCCCGGCCGGCGCAGCCCACCCCCGGTTCGGGGCCGCCCGACTCTACGCATCTTATTCCAAAAACCCCTGATTTCATGATGCTTTCCAGCTCGATCTCTTCGCCTTCTTCGCGCAGGGTATCGAGCACGCTCTTTTGGGCCAGGCCGCCCAAAACCAGTCTGGTCGAATCAGCCTTGGGGTCGCAGCCCACGATCATAACCTGGTGCCCCATTTCGCCTAAACCAGCGGTCAAATTCTGGGTGGTGGTTGACTTGCCAATCCCACCTTTACCGTAAATAGCGATCTGTCTCATGTTCATCCCTCCTAAAAATATTGACGGCGCCTTGCATCCTCTCCTGAGCCAAAGCACCATTGCTGACTGTTTATGAGCATTGTTCAGCACCCCAAAATGAAAAAGGCGCCTCCAGGACGATAAGTCCGTTCAAGCGCCTTTACTCAACATATCAAAAGCCTTAAATCCTGGAGGATTTAAGGCTTCGTTGCCTTTAAACTTATGAACCTGTAGGAAAAGAATCAGCCCCCGAAAAGTTATCGGAGGCTCCCTTGCCAATAATCATATTATATGGGTTAGTATATACCTCCGGTAAGCGATATTCAATACATCAGGGTCAGGTATACATTATTCATTCGCATGATAATGATTTAGGAGCTCTTCCGGGCGGTGGCCAAAAAAATGGTAAAGGGGCGCAGCCCGCCAGGAATGAAGCGCACTACTTCGGCTGCGGTGCTAAACTGAATATTGTAAAAACCCGCTTCTCTCAAGGTCCCTCGCAGCATGTTCCGATCAAATCCGTTGTGAAAGACGCCTTCGCGGTGGGCCCCGTGAAACAGTCCTCCGTCGCTGTCCAGGTCGGCAATGCACAGGCAAGCTTCGCTTTTTAAAACGTTTTTGAACTGATTGATAAGCAGTTGGGGCTCCCGCACGTGGTGCAGGGTCATGCTGCACACCACCAGGTCATAAGAACCTTCTAAAACACCGCCTTGTTCAATATCAATATAGGTGGTGCTTACATTGCCTATATTCCGTTTGGCAATTTTATCCTCCAGCACCTTCAACATACCTCGGGAACTGTCATAGCCGCTAACGCTTTTGACCAATGGCTGCAGCTGCAGGGTCAGGAGCCCGGTTCCACAGCCAAAGTCCAGCACGTCCATACCGCTATGTAGAGCCACTGCATCCTTTATGGAATTGGCTATATGGGCAGCCATCTTGACCCGCCCGGCATTTTCGTCCCAGGTGGCGGCGTCCCGATCAAAATCCCTGGTTTCACCTTTCACATCCATTCACCCCGTTATATTTTAATATAAATTATTCCAGGGGAAAAATATAGCATGTCTATAGAACGCTTGTTCTTTTTGCGGGATTTTGTGTTACAATGAATTGCAGAATATATGTTCGGAGCGATGCGGCATGGATACCATTGAAAAGTTGAAGATCCTGGCTGATGCCGCCAAATACGACGTATCCTGTTCGTCCAGCGGCAGCAAGCGCACCAATCAGCCCGGGGGAGTAGGGAACAGCGCCGCTATGGGCATCTGCCATAGCTGGTCGGATGACGGGCGCTGCATTTCCCTGCTCAAAATCCTGCAGAGCAATAACTGCGTCTACAACTGCTCCTATTGCGTCAACCGGGTTTCCAACGACATTCCCCGGGCCACTCTGAGCCCTGAAGAAATATGCGACCTGACCATGAACTTCTACCGCCGCAACTATATAGAAGGGTTGTTCTTGAGCACGGCGGTGTTTACCCTTCCCGACCACACCATGGAAATGCTGCTGCGGACGGTTAAGAAGCTCAGGGAGGAACACCGCTTCAACGGCTACATTCACCTGAAGACCATTCCCGGAGCCGACACCCGTCTGATTGAAGAAGCGGGGCGTTATGCGGACCGCATGAGCGTCAATATCGAGCTGCCTTCCCAGCAAGGGCTGAAGCTTCTGGCGCCCCAGAAGAAAAAGGAAGCCATCATAAAGCCCATGTCGTTCCTGAACTCGCATATAACGGCCGCCCAGGAGGAACGAAAAAAATCCCGGAAGGCGCCCCTGTTTGTGCCTGCCGGGCAGACCACCCAGTTGATCGTGGGAGCCACCCCCGACCCCGACCTGCAGATATTGAGGCTTTCCGAGTCCATCTACCACAAGTTCCATTTAAAGAGAGTCTATTATTCGGCCTATATACCGGTGGCCCGGCATCCCAATCTTCCCGACCTGGTCAAACCGCCCTTGCTTCGCGAACACCGTATCTACCAGGCCGACTGGCTGCTGCGCTTCTACGGGTTTCATGCCGGGGAATTGTTGGACGAGCAAAATCCCAATTTCGCCGAAGACTACGACCCGAAGACCGATTGGGCTCTGCGCAACCTGCATTATTTTCCGGTGGAAATCAACCGGGCCGACTATGAAAAGCTACTGCGGGTTCCCGGCATAGGCGTCAAATCAGCCCGGCGGATTCTGGTCGCGAGGAGGGCGGCCTGGCTCGGCTTTGACGACCTGAAACGCATCGGGGTGGTGATGAAACGGGCCCAGTATTTCATTACCTGCCGGGGCAAATACAACGGGTCGGCGGCCATGGAGGAACACCTGCTGCGCCCCCGCCTGTCTTTAAATAAGTCTCCATCAGCCGTAAAAAAAGGCCAGTATGAGCAGCCCACCCTGTTTTCATCCTGGCTGGAGCCGGTTTCCGGCGAAACCCCTCTATCTCTTATAACAGGAGAATTGTGATGCTTTGCTACACCTATGACGGCAGCTTTGACGGGCTGCTTACCACCATATACGAAATATACTACCGGCGGCAGCAACCCCAGGAAATCGTCCCGGCCGGCTCCTTCAACAGGCAGCTTTTCGTGCGCCGGGAGCACATCGCCTGCGATGAAGACAAGGCGGCCCGGGTATATGACGCGATCGATTCCAAAATCAGTTCCGGGGCCCTGGGCAACGCCTATTGCGCCTACCTCAGCGAACATCCCCGGGCTGGAATGTGGATATATGAATACCTCCGATTGGGCTGGAAGCTGGGGCCCGGGGTTGACCTGCGTCTCGCCGATGAAAGGGTCCACCGGGTTCACAAGTTAGCCGGGAAAGTAAAAACAGAACAACACCGGCTGTTGGGCCTGGTGCGGTTTCAACTCTATCAGGGCGATATTTATTACGCCGCCCTGGAACCCGACCATAATGTGCTTGAACTTCTGGCCCCCCATTTTGCCAGCCGGCTTTCCGATCAAAACTGGATTATCCACGACCTGCGCCGCGACCTGGCGGTGGTTTTTAACCGCAAAGAATGGGTTTCGACCGGCTTTACCCTGAAGCAGAAACTGGAGCTGGAACAGGATGAACAATACTACCAGAGGCTCTGGAGGCAGTATTACGACAGCATCGCCATCTCCACCCGCAAAAACCCCCGGCTGCAAAAACAGTGCATGCCCGAGCGCTACTGGAAGCACCTGGTGGAGAAGAACGGTAGGGGATAGCTTGATGCAGCCCAAATGATAGGCACGAATATACTAGTCACGGGAGTGGCTTCATCAGCCTTGGTTCTTACCGTTTGATCAGGCTCTGGGAAATACGGTCAATAACGATGGCCATGACCACTATGGCCCATCCTGCTTCAAAGCCCCGGCCCACATCCATACGATTAACCGATACCAGTACCACTTCACCCACTCCTCCGCCGCCGATCATGGCACAGATTACCACCATAGCCAGAGCCATCATAGTTGTCTGGTTGATTCCGGCCAGGATGGAGGGCATGGCCAGAGGCAGGCGCACTTCACGCATTAACTGCCAGGGGGTGGCCCCAAAGGCCAGGGCGGCTTCCTGTACCTGAGCTGATACCTGGCGGATCCCCAGGTTGGTAAGACGCTGCACGGGAGGTACGGCGTAAATGAAAGTTGCCAAGACGGACGGTACTTTGCCCAGACCGAAAAACATCAAGGCTGGAATCAAGTACACGAAACTGGGCATGGTCTGCATGGCATCCAGTATAGGAGTAAAAATGGCGTTGACCCGATCCGAAACCGCCATGGCAATGCCCATGGGAATTCCTCCCAATAAGGCGAGCAGCACTGCTACGATAATAACTGCCATGGTCTCCATCATCACCTCCCAGAGGCCGAAAACGCCTACCGTCAAGAGCAGGAATGCGGGAAGCAGGGTTTTGCCTATATGCCGGGTCAGGAACCAGCAAATTGCAACTGCCAGTGTAATCCATATCCACCAGGGTATGGTGATGAGAACATGTTCAATTTGCAGCAGAATGCTTAACACGGTGTCATTAAATGCATCAAAAAAGGGGGTTAACTTCTGCAGCAACCACTTTACCAGATCGCTTATATAAGGGGCAATGTGATGTTCCAATGACGGTGGAAACAAGTCCCTCACCTCCCCGATTGGGCTTTCTTATGCCCGGACTTTTCATTGCTTCGTGCTTCCAGGCTGAGAACTTTGCTCTGTTTATGGCGATCTTCCGCAATATGGGATATTTTCTGCTCGTCCTGTACAAACCTTTGAACATAGTCATCAACCGGGTTCGTTATTATTTCCCGGGGGGTTCCGGTCTGAACAAAAACCCCGTTTTTCATCACTGCCATACGATCTCCCAGGCGTATTGCTTCTGAAACATCGTGGGTGACAAATACGATGGTTTTATGCAGTTCACCTTGCAAGCGCAGCAGTTCATCCTGCATCTCCCGGCGGATGAGCGGGTCAAGCCCGCTGAAGGGTTCATCCATCAACAGGATTTTAGTATCCTGCACCAGGGCCCGGGCAATGCCGATTCTCTGCTGCATGCCCCCGGAAAGCTGCTCCGGATAGTAGGTTTCCCAGCCCCCCAAGCCTACCTTTTCTATTGCTTCCCGCGCCCTTTCATCCCGTTCCGGGCGTTCCATTCCTCTCAGTTTTAGACCAAAGGAAACATTGTCCAGCACGTTGCGATGGGGAAGCAGCCCATAATGCTGAAAGACCATGGCGGCTTCAGTCCGGCGAAATTCCGTTAACTGCTTGCTATCCATGGCCGTAACATCCTGGTGGTTGATTCTTACCTGGCCGGCAGTTGGTTCGATCAGACGCGAAAGGCAACGGATCAAGGTTGACTTCCCACTTCCGGAAAGGCCCATGATAATGAACACTTCACCGGTTTTAATTTGAAAAGAAACGTCGCGGACGGCTGCCACGCAACCATCGGCCAGGTGCTGGTCTATCAGTTCGGCATTAAAACAATAACGTTTGGGATCGGACGGGAACACTTTCCACAGGTGTTCCACCTCCACAATAGGGTGGGAATTATCTGACATGATCATTGCACCTCTTTCAAGGAGGCATCCACTTTCTGGGCCACTTCTACCGGAATCCATGCTTTCCAGGTATCCGGGTATTGTTTCAGAAAATAAATAGCTGCTTTATCCACATCGTTATCGTGGGCGTTCATGTAAGCCAGGAAAGCGTTGTTCTGGGCCAGGGTCGTGGAGTACTTGCTCAGGAACTCCACCAATTCCGGCGCGGTCGTTTCCAATTCGCTGTTTATCCCTATCGGTACTTTAGCGGCCGGATAAGCACATCCCCGATCCTTTTCATTGTTCCATTTGGCCTCGTCATAGGCTGGTTCCTCTAACAAAGTCATATCCATCTTACCCATAACCCAGGTAGGCTCCCAGTAATATCCCAACCATGGAACGCCCTTTTCATAGGCGGCCACCATCGAAGCAACCAGGGCCGCATCTGATCCGGTGCTGAATACGTTATAGGTACTATCCAATCCATACGTCTTTATTTTCGTTTCGTTAATAGCAGAGCATATCCACCCGGGAGGGCTGTTGTGAAAACGCCCTTTGCTAGGAACCTCAGGGTCTTTGAACAGTTTCCAGTATTTTGGCAGGTCGGAAACAGATTGGAGATCGGGGGCGACTGCTTTAATTCCTCTCTCTGCATCGCCTTTGATCATATAAGTAGGAACATACCAGCCCTGGGGAGCATCCGGAAAATTAGCCCCCAGGTCTTTAACCGAACCGTCAGCCAGCGCCGCATCCCACGCTTCCTTAATGTTGTCTGCCCAAATTTCCGAATAGATGTCTATATCTCCCTTGGAAAGGCCTTGCAGCAGCGGCAGGGTGTCTCCGAATCGATAATCGGGGGCTGGATAACCATAACCGTTCTTAATAATAAACCCCATGATGCGGTTATGTACTTTGATGCTGTCCCAGCTGGCGTCAGCGAGAACCAATACGGGCTTGTCTTGCTGGGCGGATGAATTTTTTACTCCGCACCCGGATAAGGCCAGTATGAGTAACAGCAAGAGCACCAGTACCAGCCCCGGTTTCCCTAAACGCGAACCAGGCATTCCGTCAGACTGTTTAAACATAAAAAAACCCTCCTCACCGGCAGCCGGGAATTCGAAGGGCTTCTTAAGGGACAAAGCAACAGCATGCGAGTAAACATGATAAACACAGGTGTCATCAAAATACTAGCAGTAGCAGTCTAACTTTAAATAAAAACACAAGATAGACTGAAGAATAAATATGTCCATATTAGCCCGTGACGCCTACGGGGTTAGCTGTCGGGCTCGGACTCGGGTCAGCCCTATTCCGGTGCAGGATACACGTGTCGGTTCCTGCTTCCGCAAAATTCGCCCCATTATTGGTTCCCCCGCGTTTCTCAACGAAACCTCGGCCTGCCATCCACAACATTCTTGCCTATGGCTACTCTATTAATTATCCCCTTACTTATAAAGTGGAAGCAAATTGGATATTTAGGGTTCTCATAAGCTTAGAACCATTGAGGCAGGATTAAATAGGGTTATTTTAGCTATCATCCTATATAGTCCCGAATGATGCCTTATGGTTCCTTTTCCGCATTCTGTTCGGGCTTTCGGGTTTGCAGGAGAAAAATTGCGGAGCCGGGATTAATGCGCATGAGTTCAGGCAGGTGGCTGTATTAGAAATGGTATCATTATAGCAAAACAGGTCAAGAAGACAATGCTTTTTATCGGCTATCCTTCCTTTAGGAGGTGCGGGATTGGAAAACTGGGAGAACATTGACGCGGTGCAGAGGGTTCAGGACTATATTGCCGAGCATATGGGCGATCCCATAACCCTTTATATGCTGTCCAGGGCAGCCGGTTATTCGCCGTGGCATACGTCGCGGATGTTCAAGGAGTACACCGGCAAGACTCCCCTGGAATATATCCGCTTGCTGCGCCTATCCCGGGCCGCGGTAGAGCTGTGGGATGAAAAAAAGCGCGTGATAGACGTGGCCCTGGATTTTGCCTTCAACTCCCATGAGGGTTTTACCCGGGCTTTTTCTGACCAGTTCGGGATGACGCCCCGGCTTTACCGCCAGAAAACGCCTATGATACCGCTGTTTATGCCTAATAGTATCCGAACCCGTTACCTCTATATGATGAAAGGGGCGATAAAAATGAAAGAGAAGGCAAATCCCCATACCGTTTTCGTGCAGGTAGTGGACCGGCCGGCCCGGAAACTGATCTTGAAAAGAGGAGTCAAAGCAGACAATTATTTTGACTATTGCGGCGAAGTGGGCTGTGATATATGGGGCGAATTATGCAGTATCAAACAGGCGCTCTATGAACCGATCGGGATGTGGCTGCCGGAAAATCTGCGCAAACCGGGAACCGCGGAGTATGCCCAGGGGGTGGAAGTGCCTCTCGATTATGCCGCTGAAACGCCGGAAGGTTACGAGATAATCGAACTTCCTCCCTGTATGGTGATGGTTTTCCAGGGACCTCCGTTCAAGGATGAAAATTTTGAAGAAGCCATTACGGATTTGTGGCAGCTCATGAAGACCTACAACCCCGAACTGTATGGATTTCAGTGGGCCGACCGGGACGGACCCCGGTTTCAACTGGCCCCGATGGGAGAGCGGGGGTATATCGAAGCGCGACCGGTGAGAAGAGTAGGTGAATGCAGCGAAAGCTAAGAGAAAAAAGAGATATTTTTGACTGGCATTAAATGGGAATAAATGGATATAATATAAGGGCGGATAATGCATTGGACGCCCTAAAACAGGCTGTTCTGCTCCATAGTATATAAGGATTATCCGCAATAAAACAAAAAAGCGGGGGATTAACTTGTTTGGTGGAGCGTTTGACGAGAGCAGTGTTGTATTTCAAACTGAATTGGATTTTGGCACCCGGTCGGGCAGCCTGACTTTAGAAGCGGCCGCCCAGGAATGGTACCAGTCGTTAGAGGAATTCCAGGCCACGGCCCGGGAAAAGATCAAGCACCTCCAGGAACTCGGTCTGCAGTTGGAATACCTGGATCATCAAATCAATATCACCAGGCAGAAAACCTACTTTATTCTTCAGAACCTGTTCAAACCGGTGGAAGCGATGGAGCCGGAAACAGTGAATGAGGCGGCCGGATATATAGAGGATCAGGAGCTTATCTCCAAACTGCAGGTTGAAAGGCAATTTGCCGCCCTGGAGCCCTACTTGAAGGGAGACGAACCCGGCGACCAGGAACGCGCCGGGAGGTTCCTTGAGAATATGCGGTCGGCCTGGCTGAGTGATTACTCCGTACAGGAAATTCAGATGGATGAGATAATAGAAGATGACCAGGTTGGCAAATTCCTGGAGGGCCTGCATGAAAATTGGCGCAGGCTGTGCCGGGAATCCGACCAGCATACTGAGGAATTTGACGAGGCGGTATGGGCAGAGCGGTTTTTAGAGTCTATGCAGGCAGCCTGGAGCGCCTAAGTCAAAAATACAATATAGTCCGGTTTATAACCTGGGGTTTTTCATAAGACCCCAGGTTTTTATAATTCCAGCTTCATGGTCCACGATGCCTGAACTTCGCCCACCTGTTTAAACCCTTCCCTGAGATACAAGGCTTACCTCGATGTCATACCAAATATAACTTAACAAAACAAAGTGAAAAAGTGCACTAGATAATACATAACTAAACAAAAACATACAAAACACAACAATGGTATTGTATAATTAATGCTGAACGAAACGGCGCCAGCAAAAGCCGGCGAGCAATTACAGCAGCTACGGGAGGAATCGATATGTTCAAAAGCAGTTCCAGGAGGAAGATCACAAAGGGAGTATCGCTTTTACTGTGCCTTTGGCTGGCGATGGCGACGCTGGGAGGCTGTGCAAGCAAAACGTCTACCACATCGGCTCCAGCCGATCCCAATACCCGGGTTATAACGGATATGGCGGGCAGACAGGTTGCCATACCCGTAAAAGTCAACACTGTCTATTGCGCGGTGCCTACCGCTGAAGCCATGGTTTACACCCTGGCTCCTGAAAAAATGGCGGCCTGGGTAAACGCACCTTCCGAAGACGCTAAAAAGTATTTGGGCGACCGGGCCAAGGCCTTGCCGGTTATGGGCGGCTGGATGGGTGAGAAATGCACTGCCAATCTGGAGGAAATCACCAGGCTGGCTCCCGATCTGATCGTTTTCATGTCTCCGGTTGATGATTCCGCCAAACAGAATGCGGAAAGCATTACCGCCCAAACCAAACGGCCGGTGGTGGTTATGGATTCAAAGCTTCCTGAAACGGCCAGGATGTATCGCTTGATGGGGGACATTTTAGGAGTTCAGGAACGGGCCGAAAAGCTGGCCGGCTATTATGAAAAGAAGATCAATGCAGTCAACGAGATGGTTGCTAAGATTCCGGAAGATAAACGGGTGCGGGTATATTACGCGGAAGGCACCGGGGGGCTGGCTACCGATCCGTCCGGTTCCACCCATACGGAGCTGTTGGACCTGGTCAGAGGCGTAAACGTGGCCAATGTCCAGGCCAAAAGCGGTCAGGGCATGTCATCCGTCTCCATGGAGCAGGTGCTTTCCTGGAACCCGGAAGTGATTCTGGTCAGCTCCTCAACCGGCGGGGATAAGAACTACCAAACTATTTTAACCGACCCTTCCTGGAGTCAGGTGAACGCGGTTAAGAATGGCAAGGTCTATATGACCCCGTTGAACCCCTTCGGCTGGTTTGATCGCCCCCCCAATATAATGAGAATTATCGGGATGCAGTGGCTGGGAAATGTATTGTACCCGGAATATGTGAAGCTCGATTTAAACCAGGAAGTCAAGGAGTTCTTTGCTCTCTATTACAACCAGAATCTCACCGACGAGCAGGTCAAGGAACTGCTTAAGGACGCGGTCCCTAAATTATGATATTAATTTGGAATGAGTCAGGGGACGGTTCTTCAACTCATTAAGGCCTTGGGCAGGGTTTCCAGGAAACGGCGATCAAGCACAGGAAGCAAGAGGAGGAATTACATATGGCAAGTATGCAGTCCAGGAAGACTTTAACAAAGGGAATTTCGTTGTTGCTTTGCTTCTGGCTGGCGATATCGGCTCTGAGCGGCTGTGCCAGCCAAACGGCTACCACTTCTGCCCCGGCGGACCAGAATACCCGGGTAGTTACCGATATGGCTGGCCGGAAGGTGACCATTCCCGTACAGATCAATACCGTCTATTGCGCGGTGCCCACCGCCGAGGCCATGGTCTATACCCTGGCGCCGGAAAAGATGGCGGCCTGGGTAAACGCGCCTTCGGACGATGTGAAGAAATACCTGAGCGATCGAGCCAAATCCCTTCCGGTGATGGGCGGCTGGATGGGCGAAAAGTGTACTGCCAATCTGGAAGAAATTACCAAGCTGGCCCCCGACCTAATCGTTTTCATGACCACCGCCGGGGTAAACAACAACCCCGATCAGATCGCGGACAGTATTACGGCGCAAACCAAGCGGCCGGTGGTTATTATGGACTCCGCTCTGAGTGAAACGGCTAAAATGTACCGTTTGATGGGGGATATTCTGGGGGTCCAGGAGCGGGGCGAAAAACTGGCCGGCTACTGCGAGCAGAAAATGAACGGGATCAATGAAACGGTTTCCAAAGTTCCCGAAGACAAACGGGTGCGGGTGTACTACGCGGAGGGTACCGGCGGGCTGGCAACCGATCCGTCCGGCTCCGATCATACCCAGGTGTTGGATTTCGTCAAAGGCCTAAACGTTGCCGATATACCGGCCCGAGGCGGCACAGGCATGGCAGCCGTCTCCATGGAACAGGTGCTTTCCTGGAACCCGGCAGTGGTGCTGGTCAGTTCTTCAACTGGCGGGGAGAAAAACTATCAGACCATCTTGTCCGAACCTTCCTGGAGCCAGATAAACGCAGTCAAGAACGGGAAGGTCTATATGACTCCGCTGCTCCCCTTCGGCTGGTTTGACCGTCCCCCCAATGTCACCAGAATTATGGGCGTGCAGTGGCTGGCAAGCGTTTTGTACCCGGAATATGTGAAGATTGATCTGAATCAGGAAGTTAAAGACTTCTTCGCTCTTTATTACAATTTGAATCTCACCGACGAGCAGGTCAAGGAGCTGCTTAAAAACGCGGTTCCCCAATAACAGAAATGAATTTGGGGACGGTTCTTCAACTCATTGGCTTTTAGGGAGGAGAACAGTTGTGGATTTAACGCTGCAGCAGCTCATGGAATTGGACAACGATATCGGCTATAAGCTTCAGACCATAGCCCCTGATAATAACAAGTGGAGTAAAACAGATGCGGCCTCCTGATACTGCCAACCCCAGGGTTCAAAATATGACCGATGAAGCAGCCGGAAAAATGAGGCCGGCCAGGCCTCAAGTAGTCCTGGTGGTGTTGTTGGTCATGCTGGTGGCGGTTTTTCTCTGGTCGTTTACGGTCGGCCGCTACGCGGTCCCGCTGCCCGATCTGCTCACGGTGTTTTTCCGGAAGCTGTTCGGCCTTTCGGCCACCTGGTCCAGCACTCTCGAAACGGTGCTGTTCAATATCCGGATACCGCGGATCATCGTGGCTTTGATTATTGGCGCCGCGCTGTCCGCCTCGGGTGCGGCCTATCAGGGCCTGTTCCGGAATCCCATGGTATCGCCGGATATCCTGGGAGCGGCAGCGGGAGCGGGTTTTGGAGCGGCTATGGCCATCCTGTATTCCGCCGGGAGTATCACCATTCAACTGGTGGCGTTTATCTGTGGGATACTGGCGGTTATGACGACGTATTTCGTCAGCCGGCTTATTTCCAAGGGCCATAATTCCGTTCTGGTCCTGGTTCTGACCGGTATGGTGGTCACCAGCCTGTTCAGCGCCTTCATTTCCCTGGCCAAATATACGGCCGACCCCAACAACAAGCTGCCGGAAATAACCTTCTGGCTGCTGGGGGGACTGGCTTCGATTACCGCCAAAAATATCAAGTTGATTCTGATTCCTTTTATCATCGGGATTATTCCCATGTTTCTATATCGCTACAAGCTCAACGCCCTTTCTTTCGGAGACGAGGAAGCACAGGCCCTGGGCGTGGACACCAAAAAAATGCGCTTTATCTATATTTTTTCAGCTACCCTGCTTACCGCCTCGTCAGTGGCCACCGGCGGCATGATCGGGTGGGTGGGACTGGTGATTCCCCACCTGGCCAGGATGCTGGTGGGTCCCAACTACAAGTATATGCTGCCCGCCTCCGTCATGCTGGGAGGGGCCTATTTATTGTTGATCGACGACCTTTCGCGCACCCTTTTCATGGTCGAGATACCGCTGTCGATATTGACAGCCATCATCGGTGCGCCGTTCTTTATTTACCTGTTATTTAAAGGGAGGGATTCGTGGGTATGATGCTGGAGATCAAGGAGGCGTCGATTGGCTATCGGCAGAGGACCATCCTCAATAATATTTCCTTTACCGTGGACGATGGGGATATGCTGTGCCTGCTCGGCCCCAACGGGGTCGGGAAGACGACTCTGTTTAAATCCATACTGGGCTTTATCAGCCTGAAAAGCGGGGAGATAAATCTGGACGGAAAGAACATAAGAAAGTGGTCTAAGCCCTGCCTGGCCAAGGTGATCGGGTATGTGCCCCAGGCCCATACGCCGCCCTTTCCCTTTACCGTGCTGGATGTGGTCCTGATGGGGCGGATCGCTCATCTGGGCAACTTCTCATCCCCCTCCCGGAATGATGTCAGGATTGCCGAAGAATCGTTGGAAAGGCTCGGCATCTCCTTTTTGAAGGACCGGACCTATTCCGAGATAAGCGGCGGGGAACGGCAGATGGTGCTCATCGCCCGCGCCCTGACCCAACAGCCGCAGCTGCTTATACTCGATGAGCCCACCTCCAACCTGGATTACGGCAACCAGGTCCGGGTTTTGCTGCAGATCAAAAGGCTGTCCGCAGAGGATGGCATCGGGGTGGTAATGACCTCCCATTTTCCCGATCACGCCTTCCTGTGCTCCTCCCAGGTGGCTCTGCTGAACCAGCACGGTTTTGAGATGGGCAGCGCCGATGACATCATTACCGAAGACAATATGAAAGAGACCTACGGGATCAATGTACGAATAACCAGTCTGGCGGACAATCACGGAATGGATGTGAAAAGCTGCGTACCCCTGGCCAACTGATGATAGGACGGAGTGAATCATTTGAACAAGCGAGAAGAATTTGACAAGATCGCCCGGGAAATATTTTTCCCGAGCTACGAAGTAATTGCCCAAGATGCCTTGAAGATGTCGGGAAAGACCGAGGGGGCTTGTCTTGATGTGGGCTGCGGAGGCGGGCACCTGGGCTTGAGCGTGGCCCGGGCCAGTCAAATGCAGGTTACGCTGCTTGACCTGGAGGAGGATGCTCTGAAAATCGCCAGCCAGCGCATAAAGGATTGGGGGCTGGAGGACCGGGCCTCATTGATGGTTGGGGATGTCCGCCATATAAACTGGCCGGACAATCACTTCGATCTGATCGTGAGCCGGGGTTCGATAGGATTTTGGGGAGAAAGGCTGGAGATGAAACAGGCCTTTTCCGAAATTTACCGGGTGCTGGCGCCGGGCGGCATTACCTATATCGGCAAAGGCTTTGGCAACGCCGAATTGACCAAAGAAATTGTGGCTAAAATGAAGGTCCTGCATCCGGAGTGGCCGCAAAACGTGAAGGATGCCAGCAACAAGTTTAAGGCCCCGGACTACGCTGAATTTTTGGATGAGCTCGGGATCGAGGCGGAGATTATAGATGACGAACGGGGAATCTGGGTCATGATGAAAAAACCGCCCGGAACGGTTCGGGTTTGAGGAGAAGGCATGGGTAAAGAAAATAAAAAATGCCGGCAAGTGGCCATCTATGGTAAAGGCGGGATCGGTAAATCCACCACCACTCAGAATCTGGCGGCGGCCCTGGCAAGTATGGACAAAGCGATCATGCAGATAGGCTGTGATCCCAAGGCGGATTCCACCCGCATGCTGATCGGCGGGCAAAGGCAGCGAACCGTCCTGGATGCCCTGCGCGAATCCGGGGAAGTAAAACTGGCCGAGGTGGTAAAAACCGGTTTTGGCGGCATCCGCTGTGTCGAGTCGGGTGGGCCTGAGCCCGGGGTGGGCTGTGCCGGCCGGGGTATCATCACTTCCATCGATCTGCTGGAAAGCCTGGGAGCTTATACGGATGACCTCGACTACATATTTTACGACGTTTTAGGCGACGTGGTATGCGGCGGTTTTGCCATGCCCATCCGGGAAGGAAAGGCCCGGGAAATCTACATTGTCACTTCGGGTGAGATGATGTCCATGTATGCCGCCAACAACATCTGCAAGGGCATAAAAAAGTTTGCCACCAGCGGAGGCGCCCGCCTGGGCGGCATTATTGGCAATGCCCGGCGGGTCGGCAAGGAAGAGGGCTTGATCGGGGCTTTTGCCGAAAGCTTGGGCAGCCGGATGATTCAGTTTATTCCCTGGGACGGGGTGGTCCACCAGGCGGAAATAAATAGACAGACCGTAGTCCAATATGCGCCCGATTCAGCTCAGGCCCGGGTGTATCAGGAGCTGGCCGCCAGCATAGACGCCAACCGGGAATTTATTATACCCCGGCCTATGGAGCTGGAGGAGTTGGAAGACTTGGCCGGACAGTGGGGGGGATAGAACGATGACTGTGGGAAAGGCGGGTCCATTGGCCGGACGCCGGGTAGTAACCGGTGAGCGAACCGTGGACAGTTTGATTATGGATGTGCCCGGGATCTTGTGCAAGCATGGCTGCTCCTATATGGCCTGCCGGGGTTTGGTGTTGACGCCTATAAGCGGTATCTTGATAATAACCCATGGCCCGGTGGGGTGTTCGTATTATTCCTGGGGAGGCAACCGCCTGCGTTACCGGCCGGAAACCGAGCAGCCTGATTATTACGGCTACAGCGTTTCTACCAATATGAATGAAAGCGATGTCATATTCGGAGGGGAAGCCCGCCTTAAACAGGCCATCAAAGAAGCGGTTGAGATCTTTAACCCCCCGGTTATCGCCATCTGCTCCACCTGCCCGATCGGGCTCATCGGAGATGATGTGGAAAGCATCGCCCGGGAAGCTGAAGACCAATATGGGGTTCAGGTTCTGCCTTTTGCCTGCGAAGGTTTCAGGAGCGTCCCCGGCTACCGGCTGGCCACCCGGGGCATCATGGAGCGGGTTATGGGCAGCGGGGAAAAATCCGTGGGCCAATACCCGGTCAATGTGATCGGGGAGTTATACAACGGCCCCCGGGCCCGAGAAATCGCCCGGATATTTGAGCGCATAGGATACGACATCGTCGCCGTTTTGATGGGCGACGGAAATATAGAAGATCTGAGGAATGCCCATAAGGCCCGTTTGAACCTGTTTACCAGCGACAAGGCGGTGGCTGATCTGATCGAGGTCATGCAGGACCGCTTTGGCACCGCCTGGATGGGGTTTAACTTTATCGGGATGGACAATATAGTGAACTCACTGAAAAACATGGCTGAATTCTTTGCTGCTCCCGAACTCCGGGAGCGGACCGAAACCTTAATCGCCGAAGAAACCGGCAAGATTAAGGAGCGCCTGGATGACTGCCAAAAGCGGCTGAAAAATAAAGTGGCGGTTTTATTTGAGGATGAATTCGTGTCCCGCCACTACCAGGCTTTGTTCTACGACCTGGAGGTCAATCCGGTTGCCATAGGCCATGACCTGATATGCCGGTCCGGCCGGAATGAAATGGGTTTCCTCTCCAACCTGGAAAGCGGGGGCGGTGCCGGGCAGCTAGATCATGAGGTACACTATGGAACGGATTTTGAGCACTACCACATGAGTTTGCCATTAAACCTGTACGAAAGAATAAAGACTCGTGCCGAGGTAGGGGGCGAAAAAGGCGAACCATCGGAAACAGCTTACGGGAGTTTGCTCATTTCCGGGCTCAGCCGGAATGATGTGGAACGTCTGCTTGATATCATTCAGGCGGATATCTACTTTCCGGGGATTAAGGAGAACTTTGCCGGAATAGGCGATGACGCCTGCTTCTTTAAAGCGGATGATTATCGTTTTGATTATGGCGGGTTTGACGGTGCGGTCCGTTTTGCCCATGACCTGCTAATGACCATGGACATGAGCGGCTGGCTAAATAATAGCGCACCCTGGAAGCTGGCCGGGGAGGAGACCAATGCTTGATTTGACACCCAAAGAAATGGTACACAGGCAGGTTTTACGCATAAACCCGCTGGCCGGCTGCCAGCCCCTGGGCGCCATCTACGCATCCCTGGGGATGCATGCCTGTATGCCCCACAGTCACGGCTCATCAGGGTGCAGCCGCTACCAGAGGACCATGCTGCAAAGGCACTTTCGCCAGTCCGGTAAGGTGACCAGCAGTGTGTTGAAAGAATCAGCGGCCATATTCGGCGGTGAAGGGAACCTGGCGACTGCCATAAAGAATATTTTTGAACTTTATGACCCGGAGATCATAGCGGTGCATACCACCTGCCTCAGTGAAACCATCGGGGATGACATAAAGGCCTGCCTCCATGACTACCCGCTGGCGGCAGGCAAGTATTTGATCCATGCCAATACCCCCAGCTATACCGGTTCACATGTTACCGGATTTTCCAATATGACCAGTTCGGCGATAGAGTACCTGGCCGTAAAAAGCCTCCCCAACCACAAAACCGCCATCCTGCCCGGCTTTGTCAACCCGGGCGATATGCGGGAAATCAAACGGATAAGCGGCCTCATGGGATGCGATTACATCATGTTTCCCGATACCTGCGGGGTGTTCGGCCAACGGGGCGTGGATAAAATAAACCAGTACCCGGCCGGCGGCACCAGGGCAGCCGATATTATCGATCTGGGCAACTGCCGAACGACCCTGGCTTTTGGCCAATATTCCTCGGAAGCCGCCGCCCGGAAGCTTTACGGTAAATGCGGAGTGCCCTTTGAGTTGATGGACTTGCCGATCGGAATAGAGGCGGTGGATCGATTTATTATGCAGTTAAAAGGCCTGAGCGGCTGGGATGTGCCTGCCGAACTGGAGGAAGAAAGAGAACAGGTAATCGATGTGATATTGGACGCCTATCCCTATTTATACAATAAAACGGCGGCCCTGTTCGGCGACCCCGATATTATTATAGCCCTGGCCGAATTCCTGGGCGGGCTCGGAATCATCCCCCGCTACGCGGTCAGCGGGACGCCGGGAGCCGGCTTTGAGGAGCGGATGGAGCAGATTTATGCTAAATACCGGATGGACGGAACGGCTAAAGCCCCGGCCGATCTTTTCGACTTGCAGCAGTGGCTGAAAAAGGAACCGGTTGATCTGCTCATAGGCAATACCCATGGCAAACTCCTGGCCCGGGCTGAAGACATACCCCTGGTCAGAATAGGGTTCCCCGTGATGGACCGGCATGTACATTCGCTTTGGCCGGTTGTCGGGTACCGGGGAACGCTGCGGATACTGGAAATGATCCTGAACACCTTGATGGACCGGGCCGACCGCGACCACCCGGAAAACGACCTGGTGTTTATTTAAGGAGCTGTCTAGCTTATTAGTTCCCCATGAAAAAGCCGGACTAGTTGATGCTGCATGCATAAATATGCCGCTCCCCACGCTACGCATGGGCAATACCAACTGCTCATCTCGCAGTTCCAGGGGTACAACGCCTATTCACATCCATGTTCAAAGGCGTTTCTCGCGGCGTCCGTGCCGCTCGCCCCCTTAAACTCCTTCGACTTCGCAGGGTGTTGCTCCATGCTTCGCTAACGTCCGCTCGTATATTTATGCATGCAGCTGCGTTCAGTGGGAGCTTTTCATGGGGAACTAATTAACCGGGACGAAGCCCCTGACGTCCTCATAATATTTTATGACTCACTATTTCCGGGCGACGATTACCAGCTTGGGGGTGTCGAAGGTAATTTTTTCTTTATTAAACCCCCCGAAGATGTTGTCAACCTTAAAGCCCGCCGCCTCAAGCAGCGCCTTTAAATCCGCCGGGGTGTACAGGCGCTGGTAAAATTCTTTCCTATCCCTTACATTGCCCCAATCATCGATGATCTCAAAATAGGAGTGTATAGTGTTGGTAATAAAATCGAAACTATTGGTCTGCCGCGAAATGCAGCCATCCGGTCTTTTGGCCTCAAAGGGCCGTTTGATATAAGGGGCCAGGAAAAGCAGGTTCATCACATCCATGACCACCCTGGCTCCCGGTTTTAAGGCCTGATTGAGGCTGACCAGGGCTTTAACCTGCTCTTTATCATCCATAAACCCCAGCGAGTTAAAGAGGCAGACCGCGTAGTCGGCTTGAATATGAGGGGGCGTTTCCCGGCAGTCGGCAAAAATCGTATCGAGTGCCAGGCCGTTTTGTTTGAAACTTTCCCTGGCCCGGTATAAATATTCGGGAGTAAAATCAAGAATGCTCACCTTAAACCCTCGCTTGGCGAAATGGAGGGATATGCGGCCCCAACCGCCGCACCAGTCCAATATATGCCCGGATTCGGCGTCGAGCAGCTTTAAAACACTCTCAGCGATCTGGGCGGGATCCTCTTTTTCAAGCTCCCAGCCCCAGTATTTTTCGTAAAAACCACTGTTAAAAAAGCTTTTTAACCATGAATCATTGTACATTGCCGCAACCCTCCTAAATCTCTATCTTTCCTATTTTAGAACAAGTACCATCAATATTCAATTAAGGAAATGTAAGGATTTAAAGAGCATCAGGATAAGCTGGCTCTCTTTTGATAGCCTGGCAGCATTTAATAGCCGGGGCCTGCATGGATAGTAAACAATCTGAGAATGGCCCCCGCTTTTTTTTGTGAAAAAGCCCGCCCTTTGGGAGCCTGTCAGCATGCACCGTGATTTACAAAACGTTACCATCATCGGGTGTGTTCGCGGAGCCTGATTGGGAGCATCGCTTGCCTGTCATCTTGCACCCTGTTATAGCCTGTTTATAATTGACGATTACCGCTCACCCCGAGGTTCCCAAAACGATTATGGGCATCCCCCAACCGCCTGTTAAACAAAATGTAATCTTAAGGGTGGCAATTTGATAACCAAAATGACTGACCGGATGGAGGCAAGCCCCCCATAGGTCAGCCCGGGTACGGAAGCGCCACCCTTTTAAACCGGGGATTTGATGGGGCTGTTAAAGACGAGATCCCCGCGATTGGCAAACATAATTCATTGCTTCTAAATTTTGGCACAATTCTTGCAACTTAATGAGTGAGAGTAGAGGGTCGGGAATAATGCAAGCGGAGGTGATAACGCGCCAAGACAGGATTTATTTCGGTTTAATTCACTAAACCCGGTTAAGTAACTCCCATATTTAGCATAATCCAAGGCTCTGAGCAAGATTGAATCGTTAAAGATTCATGGAACGGTTGAAGTCCAGTTCATAGGAATATTGCAAGGTTAACGCATTACAATCTGTTACCATATTGTCGAACATGAACCGGAAGCGGAGCGGGATTAAGTCATCAGGTGGCAAACGCACCTGAACTAGATCGTTTTAACCTGGCTCGAAGTATAAGGGGGTTAGTGAAAAAAAGCACAATAGTACTAGAAAGAGAACCAAGTTTAAAAGGCAGTAAAGCATGAATTACTGGTATTAATCGGAGGGATGAAAATGAATTGGTTGGCTTCGGTAGGAATTCTACTAGGTATTGCCTTACTGATCTTCCTGGCGTACAGGGGTGTTAGCATTTTGATAATCGGGCCGGTAACCGCCCTTTTGATCATAGTGACCAACCGCATGGACCTGATGCCGTCGCTCTTCACCGGCCCCAAATCGTATATGGCCGGCGTGGGCAACTTTGTTATGAGCTACTTTGTAATCTTTATTTTAGGAGCGATTCTGGGTAAATACCTGGAGGACAGCAAGGCGACAGTCTCTATTGCCAACAGCGTTCTCAAACTGACCGGGCGCTCTAATCCCTTCGCGGTGATGGTGGCGGTGGTCATTATTGGCGCTCTGCTGACCTTTGGCGGTGTAAATATATTCATCGTTATATTTACTATCGTAGCCCTTTCCCGCCCCTTGTTCCGGGAAATGAACATACCCTGGCACCTTTTGCTGGCGCCTCTGGTATTGGGTTGCGCAACCTTTACCATGACCATGTTCCCCGGTTCCCCTTCCATTCAGAATGTTATTCCGACTGCGCTGGGCACAACCCTGACCGCCGCCCCTCTAATGGGCATAGTCACCTCCATAGCGGTTCTGGCCTTTGGTTTGATGTATATCAAGTGGCAGCTCAAGGTGGCGCTGGACAAGGGAGAACAATACGAAATTACGGCGGCCGATGGTGTGGCCGGCGGTAATGACGAAAATATTCCTTCCCTGATTGCCTCACTGACTCCCATGGTAGTCCTGATCGCTATAATCCTGGTGGGCAGCGCCATGAAGATCTCCAACATCATTGTTCCGGCCCTTCTGGTTTCGGTTATAGTGGCCGCTGTAGTTCTAAACAAACACATTCCCAACCAGATGGGAACTCTTAACGCCGGTGCTTTAAACGCCATGGGGCCCACAGTATTCACAGCCGCGGCAGTAGGCGTTGGAATTGTGGCCGCCGCCGCTCCCGGATTTCAGACCATTCTCGACGTGTTCGCCAAGCTGCCCGGGGGCGCCCTGGTACAGATGTCAGTCATTACCGGATTCCTGGCTGCGGTAACCGGGTCTTCAACCGGAGCCCTGGGGATTGTAATTCCGCTTTTCGGCAAGGCCTGGCTGGCCACCGGGGTTAATCCTGCGGTAATCCACCGGGTGGTTGCCATAGCAGCGGGCGGTCTGTCCTGTATGCCGCACTGCGGGGTGGTCTTTGCTCTCATGACCATAACCGGCTTAAACCACAAGCAGTGTTATAAACACATATTCTGGATAGGTATGGTCGGCGGCGTGGTCGCTTTGATAGTGGCCCTGCTCATGGCGGTACTCTTCTACTAAAGATAAGCAGGGAGGTGTGCTATGCACCTCCCGCTATAATTATATTGAAAGGAGAAGAAGCCTTGGTCAAACTGACTGCCGATTTCATCTATTCCCTGGGCGTCTTGGCGCCGGTTCTGATGCCGACCTACGAACAGGGGGCTATTTTTTTGGTCACCGATTTAGAGAAAATTACCTACAAATACACTTCTGAAAAATTTGATGTGGCGGCATGGAGAGTGGGTTGCCCCATTGAGAAAAACGGGATGGCTGACACCTGCCTTAAGAAAAGGGCTCCGGTAACGGTGGAACATGTCCGTTCCAAGTACGGCATCCGGCTGCAGGCTCGGGTTCACCCGCTGTATGATTCAATCAGCAGCGATCTGATCGTTGGAACCCTGGGCATTGTATACCCGTCGGAACCGGTGGTTGCCCGGGCTTTTCCCGAGCTGGCCCCGATGCTGGCGGAGATGTTTCCTGAAGGAGCTTTCATCTATATGACCGGCCGCCATCGAGTGAGCCACCGCCAGGCCTCCAGCAAGTTTGAGATTCCCGATGTGCAGGTTGAAGTGCCCATTCAAGAAGGCACTGTATCAGCGGAGGTTCTAAAATATAAGAAACCGATTTCACGCGAGCTAAAAGCTTCGCACTACGGAGTTCCCGCCCTGGTAATGGCCTATCCCCTCACTGAAAAAGACAAAGACGGCGTACCGCAAATCACCGGCACCTTCGGGCTGGCCCTGCCCAAAACCAGCTCCGCCAAGCTGCGCGAGATAGCAGACACCTTGACTAAAGCACTGGAGGAGATCGCCAAAGTAGTGCAGGACATAGCCATTGCGGCGGGAAACGTGGCGGCCAATTACCAGCAGGTTGACGCCAATGTCACGGCGGTTTTTACCCTGTCGGAAAATATCAACGAAGTTATTGGATTCATCAAACAGATCGCCGATGAAACAAAAATGCTGGGGTTGAACGCGGCTATCGAAGCGGCCCGGGCCGGAGAAAGCGGCCGTGGATTCGGAGTGGTGGCTGAGGAGATAAGGAAACTGTCCGATGAATCCCGGCAGACCGTAGGTAAAATACGTGAATTAATCAATTCGATCGCCGAAAAGCTTACTGAAACATCAACCCTGTCCGCCGCCTCCATGAATTCGGGTGAGGAGCAAGCCGCCGCCACTGAACAACTGACCGCCAGCGTACAGGAAATACTGGCTCTGGCGCAGGAACTGGACGCGATATCGAAACTGGTATAATGAGTTTGGGGACGGTTCTTCCACTCATTTTCGTCTTATCGGGAATTTATTTTTAAACCTCAGTATAAGGGTATGTGCGCCGCCAACATAATAGGATTTAATTTGCTTTCAGTCGGTTTAAAGGAAACAAGACAATCCACAACGTTGACAATTTGCTGTTTATCCTCGATGTCCAAACTCCCAAAGTGGGACGAAGCAATACTGATCCGGTCAATGTCGTCACTGTCCAGATGCAAATGATGATTGACGAGCAGGTCAGAGCTGTACCTGACAGTCAGAAATGCGGCCAGGATAAATATCGCGGCTACGACCCGTTTAATTATCACTTTATTCATGCACCGTCACCCTAATACGGTTAATCGTTATAAAAAAACCAGGACCGCAACCGGCCCTGGTTAATAAAAAATCTACTATACCCATTTTAGATTAATTTTGTCCAAAAGAAAAATGTACCTAATAGTCATTTGGATTTACAAATTGGAAGCTTTATTAAGATGAACCGATGTGCTATTATTACATACCGCTTTATTCGGGGTGCAGAACTGATGATTTACTCGTTCAGGCGGACGGGATAGACGGGGATGTGGCCCGTGCCTCATACCCCTACGCACTTGGAAGACAAGTTCCGGTAATGTCCGACTATGGCGGGGCTCCGCAAAGTTTTGCCAAATACCTGTTAGAGAACCTGGTGTGCAACGGGACCCCGGCAGCGGTGGACGAATACCAATTGAATTCCGTTAAAGTAAAGAACCGGTTTAATAACGGCAGGATCGATACGATCGTAAATTTCGATGCCAGGCCCTGCCGGAACTCATACGCTTATGGTCTGCCTTCCTCAGATGGATGGGTTCACAATATCAGCCGCGATTTTACGATATATGGCGCCAATAATATGTGGCTTTTGGGTAACGAGGAAGCCGTGTATAAAGTGGACGGGAAGGAGCCGCAGTTAAAGAAGACCGCATCGCCATCCGCCGGTGACAGGCAGCAGCTCCTTTATGCCAGTGAATTTTACAGCTATTACTCTGAAAAGACCTATTTGTTGCAAACGGAATTGGATAGGAAGAATGGCGTTCCGCTTGAATATGAAACCAGCATTTGGTCGGTTAACCACAAAACCGGATTGAAAAATAAGATTCATGACGGGAAACGCAACCTTGATTATCAATTTGCTGATTATGTAGACAATAAGCTGTTCCTGGTTTCATCCAGCTGGAAGCCCTACTCGGAAGGTGGCCGGGATGAGATGGCCTGTATTGATGAAGGCACACAGCAATACGGCAAGCTGCTCGATTCTGCCTGGATACTCTCAACGGTTGAGAAGACCGCCTACGTATGCCAGGCAGATAAAGTTTATGGAGTAGACTTGGAGAACGCCAAGGTATATGCTATCGGCTCATTGCCCGAACCAGTAGGCGAACAGAATCCGTTAAAGGTTTGCCATACCAAAAACGGTGTGATGAAAATCCTATATGTCAGCGAACCCCCGGTTTGCTATGAGTTTAATTTGAAAAGCGGAGAATATAAAAAACTATCATACCTCTTTTGAGCTTCTCAGCAGGTTTAAATCCTGCGACGTAAAAGCATTTATCCGTAGATGTCAGAGGCCCTTGCGATTTCGCAAGGGCCTCTCCCGATTTTTGCTTAATGAGTAAAGGATTTAATATTTAAACCAGTCCATCAAATCCCCGTATGATGCGTGGCCGTAAAAGCCAAAGTGGAAGTCGTTGCTGGAGCCGGGGAGGGTGAGCGGTCCGACCACTCTTTGCCGTTTATGGCCCTGATCGTCAATAAGCCATACGCTATCTTCCGATACATACATAAGCGATTTTCCGTCGTTGGACCATTCGGGCCGGAAGATACCCTGCCCCGCTTTGGTCAAGGGCTTCACTCCGGTCCCGTCAGAATCTGCCGTCCATAAGGTACGGGTGCTAATCCAGGAATCCAAATCTTCGATGTTTTTAAATCCCCACACCTTACCGCTCAAATCCTTGGCTGTTACAAAGGCCATTTTGCCGCCATCTGAAGAAAACGAAGGATCGAGAACCACCGATGCCGGTAATGGATTTATTTTCTTCAGAGAACCGGTTCGCGTATTACAAAATTCCAGGCACTTTTCCGTCCAGGCCGTTCTGCCTGAGCCGGATATATAAATTAGCCTTTCTTCGGGTGACAGTGACAACCATTCACGGTAAGCCAAACCTGTGGCGATAAGTTTCGCTTCCGGGTCGAAGAGTTTATAACTAAATAAATCAGCACCGTCCGCAGTTAGAGAAGCGGAATGCAGCGGAATGGTCCAGTAGAGGATTCCCTGGCCATCGGGCCACCAGGAGACCACCTTAATACCGGATTCCGGCGCTACCAGGTGTTGGGCCGTCTTACCATTGGATAGGTCCAGGATATAGAGCGCATCACTCCTCGATTCCGGAGATTCGTTCTTCGCCTGGGGCAGGGTGAGACTATAAGCAAGGCATCTCCCGTCCGGAGACCAGGCAAAGCCGTAAGCAGATTCTTTTTGTACAAGCTGCTCCGGTTGGCCCTGGGGGTCCGCCAGCCATATTCCCTGGCAGTTTAGAGCCAGTTTATTAGCATGAGGCGACCAGGCATAATCATCAGGCTCTACCGGTCCTGGCAATTCCTCCACCTGATGGTTCTGGGTGCCGTCTCTTTTGACCAGCCATAAAGCACCGCTATCCGCTTCGGTAGCGGTTAGCCGGATATAGGCCAACCACTGTCCATCGAACGACCACACCGGCTTTATCGCCTGGCCTGAGCCGCTGACTTTAATGACCTGGCCGGTTCGCCCGTCTAAAATATATAAAAGCCCGTCATGAATAAAAGCTAAATCGGCCTTGCCCTGAAGAGCGGAACCATTGATCTCCAAGTCTTTTTCGCCAGTACTCGCTCCCGCATTAATTACAGGCGCCGCCTCCTCGGCGGCCAGGCATTTTTGCTGAAAACCGGCGCCCGAGCATATGCCGGTGGCAAGAAGCATAGACAAACCCGTGGTGAGCAGTGTCCTCAATCCAAATTTCCTAATTTTAAAACCCTGTAAAATCAAATAGCCCATCCCCCTCTTCAATTAATACTACCAAATCTCCAACCCGTACTTGCATAAAATCGTGCAGCCTTAAGAAGTTCTTAATAAATATAGCTGCTTGATAGATATATTTACTTGTTATCATCACCTTAAATGTAAAAATGAAGGGTGTGATATAATTTGAACGATTCCATTGACAGGAGTGATACGACTTGAATATCCTGGTCTGCGATGACGACAAAGAGATAGCCGAAGCCATAAAGATATACCTGGAAAACGAGGGATACCAGGTGTTGAAGGCCTTTAACGGCCTGGAGGCCTTGAAGCTTCTTGAGGAGCAGGACATACACCTGGTAATTATGGACATTATGATGCCGCAGATGGATGGAATACGGGCCACCCTTAAAATCCGTGAGGGCAAAAACATACCGGTTATCATGCTTTCCGCCAAGGCAGAGGATACCGACAAAATAATCGGCCTGAATATGGGCGCCGACGATTACATGACCAAGCCCTTCAACCCGCTGGAGCTGATCGCCCGGGTAAAATCGCAGCTCCGGCGCTACACGGCCCTGGGCAGCCTGGAGGTGAAAAACAGTGTCTACCAGTCAGGCGGACTGGTGGTGGATGATGAAACCAAGCAGGTGAGCGTGGATGGGGAAGAAGTAAAGCTCACTCCGGTGCAGTACAAAATATTGAAACTCCTCATTGCCAATGCCGGCCGGGTGTATTCCATAGATCAGATCTATGAAAATGTCTGGAACGAAGCGGCCCTCAACTCGGAAAACACCGTGGCCGTCCATATAAGAAGAATCCGGGAGAAGATTGAACTAAATCCCAAAGAGCCTAAATACCTGAAGGTGGTGTGGGGAATTGGATATAAAGTTGAAAAGATATAGTCATTCGCTGGCAGCCAAAAGCGTGGCTTTTATAATGGTTGTGGTATGCTTCACCGGTATTATTGGGATATTGTACAATACCGTAGGGGTTCACAAGCTCTATTTGAGTATGGCTTTCGAGAATAGTTATTTTTTGGGCCAGGGGTTTGGGCAAGACTGCATCAACATACTGGGATGTCTGAGGCAGGCAACCGGACAATACAAGAACGAACCGTATATTTTGAGTGGAGGAACCATTCAGCAGGCCGAAATAGCATCTGAAGAAAAAAGTTTATTCAGGGAATTTCAGTTTAACTCAAAGAGCTATAATCCCAATTTGACGGAAGAAGAGAACTACGCGATTTTCAAAACGGTCTATGCCGATGAGATATCCAGGATAAGAGCTGATTTGATAAAGAAAGATCTTCTGAACTACCGGGCGCTATTGCGCAATCTCGAAAAGTATCCCGGCGTTGTCTATTCCGCCAGGATCGGCGACAGCCAGATTTCCAACAGCCTCAACCCGACCAATGAATATTTCAAATCATTTCCCGCCTATATGGTGCTCGACGCCACTGAACAGAGCATATATCCCCCGGAACTCCAGGACAGCAATAACGGTCACCGGATCATGGCCATGGCCAACCTCCATGAGCTGGGTCTCCAGGATTCGATCTGCCTGGCCTTCAGCGATGACTATCTGAATCTTCGCATGGCGCATTGGAAAAAGAACCAGGTCTTTGTTGTCAACAGCCTCTATGAGATGGCCGGCCTGTCTTTGATAATGATTTTGGCGTTCATCTCCCTGCTGCGGTCAACCGGGAGAAAAACGGATGACAAACCTGAGGTTCATCTGAATTTTATAGATAAAATCTACAGCGATGTAAATTTAGCTTTGTGTTTTCTACTAATGTTTTTATGGGTCATAACTGTGAGCGAAGAAGGCCTTTACAAGAACAACTGGGTGGTATGTACAGCCTCCCTGCTATTCGCCGCTCTCGGTTTAACCCTGCTTTTATCCATGGTCAGGCATATCAAAAACAAGACTTTTCTGAAGCATACCGCTATCTATACGGTGTTTCACAAGCTTTTTATCTTCGTCCGGGAAGTCTACCAAAACGGCAGCCTGGCGGTGAAAATTGTTTTAATAGTCATAGGTTATCCCGTATTGGCGGCTCTGACCTTCTTTATGTTTCCGGTCACGCTGGGTTTGGCGGCCTGGATCGCCTTAAAGCGGGCAAAAGAGTTTAACGCCATCAAGGAGGGTGTGAAAAAGGTTAAAGAAGGGGATACCGGACATATCATAGACATTCCGGGAGACGGGGAGTTGGCCCGGCTGGCTTCCGACATAAACAGCATAACCGACGGGCTGGGCAAAGCGGTTGAAACCGGGATAAAAAGCGAGCGCTTGAAGAGCGAGCTGATCAGCAACGTATCGCATGATATCCGAACCCCGCTGACCTCGATCATCACCTATATCGATCTGTTGAAAAACGAAAAGGACCCGGCCAAAGTCGAGGAATACATCGGCGTAATCGACCAGAAGGCGCAGCGTTTGAAGCTGCTGACCGACGACCTGTTTGAAGCGGCCAAGGCTACGAGCGGCAGCATCCCGGTATGCTTTGAGACGATCGAAATTGTATCCCTGCTCAAGCAGGGCCTGGGTGAAATGGATGATAAAATCCGGGAGCGCAGGCTGGAATTCAAGCTCAACCCCGGCCAGGATAAATTGTACGTCAAAGCCGACGGCAAACTGCTGTGGAGGGCCATTGAGAACCTGTTCTCCAATATCCTGAAATACGCCCTGGAGGGCTCCCGGGTCTACATCGACGTCATTGATTTCGGGCAGTCGGTGCAGGTGGTTATCAAAAATATTTCGGCCTATGAACTCAACATATCCGCCGAAGAGCTGATGGAGCGCTTTACCCGGGGAGACGAATCACGAAGCAGCCAGGGCAGCGGCCTGGGGCTGTCCATAGCCCGGAGCCTGCTCGAAATCCAGCAGGGCAGTCTCAGTATAGAAATAGACGGGGATCTCTTCAAAGCCATTGTTCAGATGGGCAAAGCCGAATAGACTGATAGGCGGCCACCGGGTAAAATTGCCTGGTGGCTTTTTTATTATATTTAGGGTACTTTATTCGAGAAAAAAGCGCATTTTTATTGAGGAGTACCAATTAGGTTTCGCATCTCTTAATGGAAGGACTACTAAATTCGTCAATCCTCAACTTTTATTTTTTGTTCTGACCGTTCATGTCGCATTCCTAACAGTTCGTACACCAAACCGGGCAGTTCAAACAATTATGGAGGAAAAGGAAATATATGCCACGAAATAATATACAGATGGGGCAATTAAGGGAGATTTCATTTTGTGAGAAAGATACTGATTGTATTTATTTTAATGAAATAGGTGAGGAGCGAGAACTATTGGGTATATTAGATGAATTTTGGGTCGTGAAAGCAGCAATAATGGCCATAGCATATCTTATTATCTTATTTGTTATATTCAGGTTAGTGTATAAAAGGCTTGATAAGCCTAGATCATATTGGACAATATATTGGCTGACAGGTATTATATTTGGATTTTTTCTTATATTAGGTATTATGAATCAGAGTACATCTGTATATGTTTTATATAGTAAAAATTTTTTGCTGTATGGTGGGATAATATATTTTTTAATAGTACTCAGTCTATTCTATTTTTGGTATAAAAAAAGTAAAAAGCCTATTTCATATTGTGTTATCTTTTGGATATTAAGTATTATTTTTGGATATCTGCTCCCCAACGCTATTATTTTTATAATCAAATGTTTTTTAATAATTAAAAGTTTCTTTCAAATGTACTGAAACAGCATTAGCAGTAGGATATTTAGAAATTAACAATCAATCAGTATGGCTCAAACTATCTTCGTCGTTTCCCCGAAGAGCATCATCATCTTGTGGGTGGGGAGATGCTAAAGAGGCTGGCACCGGCATAAGCGGCACCAGCCCCCCAACATCAAATTATTCTTGTACGGCAGTCACCTGCTGCGAAACCACAGTATTAAAATCGACGGCGCCGCTGACATCCGGGATTTCAAAAGCAGTGCCGTAATCGGAAATGGAGTACTTGCCGTCCATTTCCATGTTCATGGTCACCTTGGCCGCCGGCTCCTGTTCGGGCAGATCCAGATTCAAGGCCATGGTTCCTTTCATATCCATATAATCCGTTAAAAGCGTATCCTGATTGACCCAGGTGGAGACGTTAAAATCAAAATCGAGACTGTCCAATAAACTGGTCATATCCATTCCATTAGCCGCTGCCGAAGACAGGGACTGGACCATCTGTTGGAAGTAATCGCTTTCCAGCATTTCTTTTCCCATGGCCATATTGATGACCCAATAACTCTGCCCGTTGACTTCCCGGTCATTGGCCAAAGCGGTGGAAACGCCCGCTTCCTTCAACACTTTCATGGTAGCCGCCGGGTCCATGGATTTGCTCATGAGCTGCTGAATATCGAGCCCGGCCAGGTCCATTTTAACCCAGCCAACTTCCGGCATGGTCATGTACATGCTATTGTCCTTCAACACCATTTCACTTTTTATCTCAGTAGCCGGCACTCCCTGACTTTCGGGAATGCTTGCATTTTGCACCATGTACATGAGCAGCGGGTCATACTGCACCCAGGCTTCGCCATGGCTGGATGTGGCTATTTTCATGCCCTCGCCAGCCGCGCCCTGATCCGGAGCCGCCACGTCCATATTCATATCCATATCGAATTTCATTTTATAGGAGTTGGCTTCCACCATTTTCTCTGAAGTTTTAAGTATCAATTCTTCCGCAGTCAAACTGTCGCGGGTTTCAATATAGCTGATCAGCACCTTTTTATCCGGGTCGTTCCAGGACACTTCGGCCCCCAGGCTTTCACATACAAAACGAAGAGGGAGAAACACCTGGTTTCCCTTTAAAAAGGGAGCCGCCGGCATTTGCTTTTCCTGCCCGTTCACCAAAGCGGTTTTGCTTCCCGCTGTGAAAGTCAGAGCAGTATCATTCTCCTGCAAAGTGACAGCATCGCCCTGAACAGCAATATCACAGCCCAGTGCGCCGGCCACAACGTCGCTGGCGGCAAAACTGAGACCGTCCTGAAGAATGAGGCTGCTGCCGGTCTTATAGTCCCTCCCGTTCATCGTCAGTTGGGCATCTGCCAGGACCGGAAGGCTGAATAACAATAGCAACAGGACCGTAAGGGGAAAAATAAGTATTTTTTTCATGACATGACTCCTTTCCATGAAAAGTTCTACAACTACATACTGCTACGCATCATTTTATCATTAGTTTGCAGCATTTTGAGTGCAAAACAGGTTCAGCCGGAGTTCCCCCCCTCAGAAATGGCCTAAATCCCGGTTAATAGCCGGTTTTCGTTAAATATTACCATACGGTGGGGAAGCATAGGGACACGTTCCTTTTGAGGATTACCAATCATTTCGCGATGGAAAGACTACTAAATTTGTCAATCTTCAGCTTTTATTTTTGTTCTGACCGTTCATGTCGCATTTTTAACAGTTCGTACATCAAATCGGGCAGTTGAAACAATTATGGAGGAAAAAGGAATATATACCAAGAAATAATATGCGGATGGGGACCATTAAGGAGACTTTATTTGTGAGAAAGATACTGATACTGTTTATTTTATTAACGTCTGTTTTTTCCTTTGCCACTGTATATTATCAAATCGATGAGGAAGAAATTGAAAAAATAAATACGCTTGAAAATGCAATTGCCAGGCAATTTGTAATTCCCCGAGATGCTCTACTGACCAATCCGGAAACGATGTATTTTCTCATCTGCCAGGCGGCTGCTGAGTCTGATGTAAACATCTTTCGCCGTAGCCTGGTTTATAAAGAAGATGATCAGGTAGAGATACTTAAATACCTGTTATTGACCCGGGACACTCGTTTTTTTGATAGTCTCAGGTTAAAAAATGGGAGGTTTTTTGAACCAGAGGAAACCCAATATAATGGTTCCTTTATATCGACTATAAACACCGGAGAGCAAACCCAGATAGGAGTTCTTAGCGATTTCGGGGGGAACCACCTTATCACTCTAAGACCGTTGAAAAGCTCTTACGAACGTTTTTCGGTGGAGGGGCCTTATTTTGTAGAGGCGGCCAACGATGCGGATGTCCAAAAATTTATCCACACGCTGGTGGACAGCATCAATGAATACTATAAACCCTATTTACGGGAGTCCAATTTTTCTTATAAGGATTTTACTCCTTCCTCCAAGGCGGTTGAAGTCGATGGTACGGCTAATAAAGGAACTGGGATAGAGGCGCTATGGGGTGGAGGACTGGGAACCGTTCTGTTCAATCCATCAGTAGATCTTTTCAATTTTATTAATCGGTTGATACTCATAATTGTCCTGATTTTAATGCTTTATTACATATTTAATGAATCCAAACGAATAGGCATCATGAAAATGCATGGCGTTGCAAAATTCCGCTTGTGGTTTATCATTGCCGGGCGGCTTATAGTGATTTTGTTTGTGCTTACGACACTGGCAGCGTTAGCGGCCGGCCTGTGGACTTCCAATACGAGCCTGCAGTTTTTACGCGGCATCCTGCTCAATCAGTTTAAGAGCTATGCCGTTATGCTATTTCTTTCTATGGCTGCCTACCTGTATATTTCACGAATTGCAGTTGGAAACGCCATAAAAAACCGCAAAGACGCCAACAGCATCTTTGCGTTAAACAGCCTGTTAAAGATAGGCTGCTCGGTTCTCCTGGTTCTATACTGCTTTGCTATTTGGAATCAGTTCGGAGTTATACGAACCAAACAAGAAAGACTGAAGAACTGGGAGTTCAGCAAAGATTATGGAGTAATTCAGAATTTTTTTGTCGGGTATGATGAGGACATAAGTTCTGCTAATGCCGCCCAATCAAGCGTTCGCGACGATCTCTATCGCTATCTCAATCAGCGAGGCGCTCTGTTGATAAACGCCTTCATGTATGATCAGAAATGGATAATTCGAAATAAAAACTGGAATGGGGTTCGCTCGATTAAAGTAAACCCCAACTATTTAACGCGCTTTCCGCTCTATGACCAGCACCAGAATCCGGTTCAGATAGCGGAAGATTGCAGTGATTGGATTTTGCTGGTGCCGGAAAAGTACAGAGCCCATGAGACAGAAATTTTAGATTTTTTTCATAAAGACAGATTTGGGGCAGAAGGTTATGAGGGCTGGCATCAGGGCGAAGAACGCAATTTTCATCGAACGGTTCCGGAGCAAATAAAAAACCAACAAATCAAAATTATCTGGCTGGCCGATAATCAAAAGGTGTTCAGTTTTGACCCGGACGTATTTCCCGCAGAAAAAAACCTCATTATCGATCCTATTATTCAAGTGGTCACCGAGCAAAACAGCCTGCTCATCGATCGGGATGCGATTTTGGGTACGGGAGCCAGCGATCCTTTAAAGATCAGACTCATTGAGCGAGACAGCGTGATGACCTATCAGAGCCTATTGCCCGAATTAAAGCGATTGAAACTGGACGACAACTTAAAGTCAATAGTCACGGTTGACCAGTTCGTCTTGCAGGAGATAAACCGCTTGCAGGAAGCCCTGAACCAGCTGATTATGGTCAGCCTGGGTTTGCTGGCCGGATTGCTTTTTTTGGTGATTCAAAACCTGGCGATCTTTTTTAACAAATACCGGTATCGGTTTATTGTACGGCGATTATTCGGGACGGGCTTTTTCAAAACCTATAAAGAATACCTCTGGATCTTCTGCGGGGGATGGGCGGTGCAGATACTGCTCTGCGGCATTCTGAGCTATAAGAATAGTGTGGGGTTGATGAGTATAGGTGTCGTGCAAAAGGCTTTTGACTATGGTTCAGCAGCTATAATAGGCGGGATAATCGCTTTCGAGCTTCTGGCATCAGCCATTGCTCTAATAACCATAGAGCGCAGAAACAAGCTTAACGTACTGAAGGAAGGGGTTTAAATTCTATGCAAAAGATCTGTGAACTGGTTGATGTCAGAAAAAGCTATGGGGATCACGTGGTGCTAGACAGTATGAACCTGTTGATTGAAGCGGGAGAGATGGTGGCCATAACCGGGAAAAGCGGAGCCGGTAAAACCACGATTCTCAATATTATGGGCTTACTGGAAAAAACCGATAGAGGGGAGGTCCAGTTATTTGGGCAAGCCGCCCCCAGGACTGGTTCCCGGGGCGCCAACCGGCTTCTGCGGACCAGGCTTTCCTATCTTTTTCAAAACTGCGCTTTAATTGATGATGCCAATGTGGACTATAACCTGGAGATTCCCCTGATATATGCGAAAAAGAGCCGAAAGCAGAAACAGGCAATGAAGCAGGCCGCCCTGGAACAAGTGGGTTTGGATTTACCGCTCAAGCAAAAGATCTATGAACTTTCCGGGGGAGAACAGCAGAGAGTGGCCATAGCCAGGATACTGTTAAAACCCAGTGAATTGATCCTGGCGGACGAACCGACTGGTTCCCTGGATGCCGGGAATAGAGACGAGGTTATGCGTATTTTAAGAGAACTGAATCATGCAGGCCAAACCATAATAATCGTAACCCATGACGAGTCAGTATCGGGGGTATGCGACAGAACGATAGAACTGCATAGTAAGGCGGCCAGCCGCCTGCCTATCTCCCCGGCTTTGGATATGCATTAGACAGCGCCTTTGTACTGAACTAAAGCCCCCGAACCTCATCAGCCCGGGGGCTGGCTTGTTTTTCGAGCGGCGTGATTCGTACCCTAACTTACGTTGTGGCCCAGTTCTATGACCTTTGCAGGCTGGGCCGGGCGCAGTTTTTCGATCAGTCTTGCAGGATTGGGAATGGTCCCCAGTTGACGGGTTTGGCTGTCCTTTACAATCGTGATGGTGTCGCCGGTGGCGATAAGTTCGGCTAAAAACTGCTCCGGGGTGATAGCGGGCTGGACCTGGCAGCACAGGGCGTATAAACCGGCCAGGTAGGGGACTGCCCAGCTCAGGCCCCCGCTTCTGTAGAAGGCATAGTCTTCGTTCCCGGTAGGGCTGGCGGTGCACCGGCTGTCCATCGGGACCCAGATGGTCTTTTGGGGGTTGAAATCATCCGGCTCGCCATAAAACCAGTCTTGTAGAAATAAACCAGGTTCATAGCTGTTCAGGTCGTCAGCATCCTGGAAAGGGCTTCTTTCCAGGCCCAGGAGGCTTATGCCGTAATATTTTTCGTTTACCGTGGAAAGAATAAGGATGCCTTCAGCTTGGGCTCGTTTTACAGCCTCATCTATAGCTTGGTAGCCTTTTTGATGGGGCGCCCAGCCTACGGACATAGAAATGACCCGGATTTTTTGATCCGGGGGCAGGGTCTGGTTCAGCTCAACAATCCGGTTTACCGATTCTGCTAAATACGTAAAATCAAAGGCCCACCGGTTGCCGGTAAGCATGCCAAAAATAGTGAAGGTACCGTTGGCTTCGGCAATATAGTATAGATTGGCTTCCGGGGCAACCCCCACGCTCTTGCCCAGTGCGATGGAACTTACCGCGGAACCGTGCATTGAGGCGGAGCCTTCGTCAGCCGCGTGGATTTCTTCATAGAACTTCAAATTATCCCGGTATTCTTTATGATCGACCAGGAGCATCTGATCCAGGATGGCTATGCTGACTCCCTTTCCGGTCACTCCGTCTTGATGGAGCTTCCTGATGTTCAGCCCCGGATTTTTACCCAGGTCCATAAGCAGCCGGGGATTGAACTCGACCGGCAGGGAAGCCGGCCAGACCGTCTTGCTGTCAAAATTGGCGTAGGAAAGGTCCTTGAGCCGGCCCGACAGATCCAATCCGGAAAGATCGGTGCTCCTTACATCCACCTGGAAGCTGTTGCGTTTGTTATTCTCGTCATAAACGGGCAGCTGCTCCAGCCTTCCCCGGTTGTAATCGGCAGGTAGGCGGTTCGCAGCTATACCGGCATTTCCGTTAACTCTTGCCGTTCTAAAAGGTACTAGCGGAAAGAATAGAACCACCAGTACTGCCGCCAACAGGACCACACTGATTATTGCGTACGTTTTTCGCCGGTTCTTATTTTCAGCCAACCTGCTCTTCCTCCCAATCATGAAAAATATGTCTTGTCGAAATGAAAAACCAGGGCTATCACCGACCCTGGTTGGTTCATATCCTTTAAGTCTAAACACCCTTCCAGTATACTCCACATAATCTGAAAATTATGTCTAACAATGAAAAATATTACCTAAAACGACAATAAAGCTTATTCTGATTAAATTTCTAATTGGCCTTTCCCGGCAGGCTGGCATTTTCATTAATTATATAGCAAAATAAGGTAAATAGTTAACAGGATTGATTATTCGCAGGTATGGCAGCAATATGGCCCTCATATAGGAACTGACGGTTTTGGTTAGAAGTCAGATGGGAGGAATGTTTAGTGAAGACGCTGGTTATTGTCATCCATCCTAATATGGAAAAATCGCGCATCAACAGGCGCTGGGTGGAGGAACTCCAAAAGTATCCCGATCAGATCACGGTCAATTTGCTCTTTCAAGAGTATCCCGATGAAAAGATCGATATCAGAAGAGAGCAGCGCCTGCTTCTGGAACACGATCGAGTTGTATTTCAATTCCCCTTCTACTGGTACAGCGGCCCCTACCTGCTGCAGAAATGGGAGGAAGAGGTATTGGCCTTTGGCTGGGCCTATGGACCGGGCGGCGCCAAACTGCACGGCAAAGAGCTGGTTCTGGCTGTGTCCACCGGGGGAGCGGAAACGGCCTACCGGGGCGAGGGCTATAATAACTTTACCATGAGTGAGCTTCTGAGGCCTTTCCAGAACCTGGCCAGCCTCACCGGGCTTAAATACTTGAGCCCGTTTATCTTTCACGGCGCCAAAGCAGCCAGTGATGAAGAAATCGAGCAAAGCGCACCCCGCTACGTCAAGCACATTTTAAGTCTGCAGCTGGAGTATTTACCGCAATAAACAACCCAGACCGAACCGAAGACGGAATCAGTAAACCGCAAACCACAATTCCTCCCGGAAGCATAATAATAGCAATTAATTTAAGGTATGCTCAACCATGTGACCGGATGCATCGATGGAGTGCTTAACAGTGGCCCTGTTTATAAAGATTTTATATTTGCTTTATAACCCCTTTAATTCTGTTCAATAGAATGACCTTGTAAATAGAAAAAGGAGGTCATGGTTATGAACAAAATTAAAGTGCTGTATGATGTTGTTAAGGTAATGCGAGATAAGGAAGCCTATAATGGGGTAATCGAGGCGGCGGTGAGTAAAGACGAAGTGCAAGTGGCTCAATTCACCAATGAGTTCAGCAAGGATTTAGCCGGCGGATCGACCCGGGCCAGGATTACCAGCGTAGTTGATCACCATGGAAGACAGCTCAAACATGAGAGCACCACCGAGTTCAGCCAAAAAGACGAAAACCGCAGGGGGGCTTTTGGACATTGCGGGCATTTTCACGGGCGCCTGAGACACGGACATTTTAATAGAGAAGCCGCCGGCCGGCACGGCCCGGGGCTGAAAGGACGGCTGGACTGGCTGCTGGCGGTGTTAAACGCCCTCAACAACCTGAAAGTGGACGAACAAGCGGACAAGAGCCTGCTGTTGTCCCTGGATTTAACCGACATTCCGGAGGAACTGCAGAGCAATATCAAGGAGAGGTTCGGACATAGGCAGCATGGCCCGAACCTGGGCCTCAAAGAACTCCACTCCATCGAAAATGGAACCCTGGCATGCAGAGTCAATCCCAAGAATGAAGTGGAAACGCTGGCCCTCAAAATGAACGGAAAAATATTGGGCGAGAGTGATGAAACCCATGAGGTATCCTGCCAGGCAGAAATAAGGTTTTCCTGGTAATCTATCGGCAGGGGAAGGTGAAGCGAACTGCGGCGTCGCTGGAGCAGGGGCCGGTGATGCCGCCGGGATGCGAGGTGGAAGCTTATGGATTCAATGATTGTCGGCCTGGTCTTGGCAAGCGCGGCCTCTTTTATGGCTTATAGGGCGTATTGCTGGCTGGTTAAAAAGGAGATCAATACCTGCTGCAATTACTGCCCCGACAAAAATCACTGCAGAAACCGCCTGGACTAAAGCAGCCATAATGCTGAAAAATAACTGCAGGAAGCGATAATAACCGAGCCCTCTCTTTAATACATTGGGGAGAAAAACCAATGCCTGATAACCTAAAGTGGACCAACCAATATCATAAACATCTCCGGGCGCGGGCCATGACCCGCCGGGGTCATGGTTGGGACGCCGGGCGCGGCCGGCATCCCCGCCATCATAAGGAATTCCATCGCTATCATAAGGTGGTGAGAATCTCCCGGCCGCTGGTATTCATTTTTTATTTGCTGATGATCTACCTGCTCTTTAGCTGGGCGGGCTATAAAGCGATCGGCATCATCCTGGCCGTATTGATAAGCATTAAAGAAATCAGCCAGCTTTATTTCCTATGGCGTTTGGACAAACGGATATTTGAGCCCATCGTAAAACTGAATGCCGGAGTTCAGGAAATAGCCAAAGGGAACTACAACGTGAGCATTGCGAGCGATGTGGAAAATGAAATCGGCCTGCTCATCGACTCTTTCAATGAAATGGCGCGCAAGCTGGCGGCCGGCGAAAAATTGCACCAGGATTACGAAGAGAATCGCAAGAACCTGATAGCCAGCATATCGCACGATTTAAAGACCCCCATCGCCGCCATTCAAGGCTATATTGAAGCCATCCTGGCCGGAGCCGCCGATTCTCGGGATAAGCTGGAAAAATACCTGCAGGTGATTGATAACAATACCGCCTATGTGAACCGTTTGATTGACGACTTATTGCTGTTTTCACAACTGGATATAAAAAAGCTGGACTTTAAATTTGAAACTCTTGAATTTGAAGCCTATATGAATGATCTTATCGAAGAACTGCGTTTTGAGCTCAATGAACGGGGTGCCCGGCTGGAATACCGGGTTGATCTGAATCACAATTACCCCGTGGCCATTGATGGCAAAAGGTTTTACCAGGCCCTGCGCAACATTGTGGGGAATGCCGTAAAATACGGCCCCGAAAGCGGCCTGACCCTCAAGCTGGAATTAAACCGGCAGGGCGAATTTTTATGCCTGGCGATCTCCGACAACGGCCCCGGAATCCCGGAAGATAAACTGGAACATATCTTTGAGCGCTTCTACCGCATCGATAGGGAGCGGACCAAGGATTTGATGAGCACCGGTCTGGGCCTGGCCATAGCCCGGGAACTCATTGAAGCCCACCGGGGTAGGATCGAAGCGGCCAGCCAGGTGGGTCAGGGTTCATGTTTTACCATTTACCTGCCTGTAAACAGGGAGGAGCAAAGCAGTCTATGAAAAAAATCCTGGTGATTGAAGATGATCTGAATATTGCCGAGCTGCAGCGCGACTATCTGCAGATGAGCGGCTACAAAGTCGATCTGGTTGAGGATGGGGAACAGGGCTTGCAGAGGGCGCTGGCCGGTTCTTACGACCTGGCGATAGTGGATTTGATGCTGCCCGGCCGGGACGGCTACCAGATTATCCAGGGAATCCGGGAAAAGCGGGAGATACCGTTGATAATAGTGTCAGCCCGGAGCGAAGACATCGATAAAATAAGAGGTTTGGGTTTTGGAGCGGACGATTACCTGACCAAACCTTTCAGCCTGGCGGAACTGGCCGCCCGGGTAAAGTCGCATATAACCCGCTATGAGCGCCTGCGGGGCATAAAAATAAATCAGGAAACCATCAACTGCGGCGGTTTGGAGATAGACACCGCATCCCGCAAGGTCTATGTGAACGGCGGAGAAGTCAAGCTGACCGCCCGGGAATACGAACTGCTGCTCTTTCTGGCCTCCAACCCCAATATCGTTTTCAGTAAGGAGCACCTTTATGATGTGTTGTGGGGTGAGGACTACTGCGGAGAGACGGCAACGGTTACCGTACATATCCAGAAAATACGCAAGAAAATAGAAAACGACCCGGGCAACCCCAAATACATCGAGACCTTGTGGGGGACCGGGTACCGTTTTAATTCGCAATAAAATATTATCCAAGAGATCGGGTTCTGAAACCCTCACCGAAAAATAAAATAGGTTTTGTTTTAAGAAGGACTGTGGGGCATCGTCTCACGGTCCTTCTGCCTATTTAAGCTCCAACCCTCTAAAAACCAGGGAATGGATCAAATTGTATTGTATGGAATTACCATGGCCTAATGCGACAAAATGAACGACAATATTTTCAAGAATTTATTCCATTAAAGTTAATTGAAATTAACTTAGGAATAATATGGCAGGAGGTTAAAAGGAAAAACCAGAAAGCCCGAAGGGCTGTGTGAAGCTGGTAAGCGCAGGATAAGCAATTGCGTGCATGTTAAGGAGCAAAAGGAGGCACAGAATTTGAAAAGTGGAAGTTTGCCAGGTAGAATACTGACGCTATTTATCAGCCTAGTTCTATTGATACTGCTGGCATCCCCGCCGGTTGCTGCCTTGGACGAGGGCGTCAACCAGCATCCCCTGGGATTGAAGTGGTCGGATGATATCGAGAGCCTTATGGCCGCGCACCAGCCAAAACTGGCTCGCGAGAGTTTCAGCGCCGCCGCTGTTCCCGCTTCAGCTGATTGGACGCTGAACATGCCTCCGGTAGGGGACCAGGGCAGTCAGGGGAGCTGTGTGGCCTGGAGCATGGGCTACGCTTTAAGGACCTACCTCTACCAGGTGAAAACCAGCTGGGGGGTTAAAACCGCGGACCACCAGTTCAGTCCGGCCTACATATACAACCAGATCAACGGCGGAGCGGATCAGGGCTCATCACCCTACGATGCGGCCCGGCTTCTGGAAAGCCAGGGTTGCGCCACGCTGGCAGCCATGCCTTATAACGACAGCGATTACAAGACCCAGCCGAACGCGGCCCAGCGGGCCAATGCGGCCAATTACAAAATCGCTGATTGGGAGTACCTGGACAACAATACTACGGCTATCAAGAGCGCCCTGGCTTCGGGGCCGGTCTGGTCGGGTTTAACCGTGTACTGGACTTCCGGCTGGCAGAGCAGCGGAGAAATTTCTTTGTCACAGGTTTCTTCCGGCATGTCGGCTGCCGGCGGGCACGGCATCTGCCTGGTCGGTTACGATGACAACCGCGCTACCGCCGATGGAAGCGGCGCCTTTAAATTCATCAATTCCTGGGGCAAAGGCTGGGGACAGAGCGGCTATGGGTGGATCAGCTACCAGTATCTGCAGAAATACGGCAAAGGAGCGGTGGTGCTCTATGAATCAGCATCACCAACCGGGCTGAATATATCTTCACCAGCGGCTGGAGCCGCTTATACAGCCGGGCAAACGGTGCCTATAAAATGGACGGCCAGCGGCATAGATAAGGTAGATATCTATCTTATCAGTTTAAAACCCGGGGTAAAGGTAGCTGCCGGTGTGACGGCCAGCAGCGGGAGCTATTCCTGGACCATCCCGGGCAACCTGGAGCCGGGGGCCTACAAGATCCAGATAAACGGTGTGGGAACTGGTTCCACGGCAGTTAGTGAATGGTTCAACATAAGCGCCGCTTCTTCAGCCGCCGTAAACGTTACCGGGCCGCCGGCCGGGGCCAACATCGCGGTGGGGCAGAACCTGCCCATCAGCTGGAGCGCGACCGGATTGGAAAAAGTCGATATCTACCTGATCGGCTTAAAACCGGGAGTCAGCGTTGCTGCTGGCGTCCCCGCCAGCGCCGGAGCCTACTCCTGGACTATCCCGGCCGGTATAGAGCCGGGCTCCTACAAGATTCAGATAAACGGATCGGGAACCGGCACTTACGGGCTCAGTGACTGGTTCACTATTCAAGCCGTTTCAGGACCGGCTATTGGTGTAACCGCGCCGCTCGGCAGCACCAGGATCGCAGCGGGGCAAAACCTGCCCATTGGCTGGACCGCGACCGGGTTGGAGAAGGTGGATATTTACCTGATCAGTCTGAAACCCGGCCTTGCTGTCGCTGCCGGCCTATCAGCCAGCGCCGGCGCCTACAACTGGTCAATACCTGCCGGGACAGAACCGGGTTTGTACAAAATTCAGATAAACGGATCGGGGACGGGTGTATACGCTGTCAGCGATTGGTTCGCAATAGAGGCCCCGTCAGGACCCGCCATCACTATTTCCAATCCCGCGGCCGGGGCCGGATTCCCCATAGGAGGCGACCTGCCCATCAGCTGGACCGCCACCGGACTGGACAAGGTGGATATATATCTGATCAGCCTGCAGCCCGGAATTGCAATTGCCGTCGGCATACCGGCCAATGCCGGCAGCTATTCATGGAAAATTCCCTCCGGCATCGTTCCGGGGTCCTACCAGGTGCAGATAAACGGCCAGGGGACCGGTATATACGCAACTACCGGGTGGTTCAATATTCAGACCTAGGGGGAAGATGCATAACCGGTTTTTAAAGTTTAATTTAACCGCCTATTCTGCCGGGATAGGCGGTTGTTCCTTTATTGAAGCAGCTGGAGCACTCTTTGCGGCTGCTGGTTGGCCTGGGCCAGCATGGCCTGAGCGGCCTGGCAAAGGATATTATCCTTTTGATAGAGCATGACCTCACGGGCCATGTCCAGGTCGCGGATGCGGGATTCGGCTGCCTGGGTATTCTCTGCGGTCAATTCGAGATTGGTAATGGTGTGTTCAAGGCGATTGGTGTAAGCACCCAGCTTGGAGCGCTCGGATGAAACGCTTTTGATGGCATCGTCGAAAACGCTGATGGCAGCGGCCGCTTTGACGTGGGTTGAGATGTCGAGGGCGTATTCAACACCTGTATTATTTGTACCGTTCGATACTTCTTTCACTGCTTTGAATTGCGCCAGGGCGCCATCAGAGGCGGAAATGTTTTGGCCGGCAATGCTTCCCGATACGTTTAAAGCCCGGGAACGCATATCGTTGATCTGGATAGAAATACTCTGGCCGGTATTGGCTCCAACCTGGAAATTGGCCTCGAACCCTATGGAGGTGTTATCACTCTCCGCGGTGGGAGCTATAAAGCTTTCATAGCCGGCTTTTTGGGTTAAGGTAATGGTTTCATTTAATGAAGCGGCGGTATACCTGGCCCCCAGAGTCGCATGGGCGGCAATAGCCTGGGCTAAATTAGCAGCCTGGCTGCTAATGCTCGAACTATAAAGTACGGCCGTCCCATCAGCCAGCTCTGCGTCATTGGCGTTGTCAGTGACCCTCAGGGCAATTCCGTCAATCGTGAATTGGCCGCCGCCGTCGGTTGGCAAGGGAGAATCCAGGGTAAACGAATACTGGCCCGCTGTAAGGTTATTGCCGGCCAGAGCTCCGGTGGCGCCGATACCTACCCCGTCGGCCTGATTGATTTTTTCCGTAAGTATTATCTTGGAGCCGTTAGTGGTTGCCAGATAATGGCCGTTCAGAGCCGCGTTGGCGTTAATGGCAGCGGTCAAACTGCCGGCCTGGGCAAGCGCATCATTTCCAATATTGAACTGGCTGCCGGCGGCGCCGGAAGCAACCGCGGTAAACACCTGCCCGCCAATTGTAACAGTGGCTCCCACCGCTTCAATTGCCTGATCAATAGTAAACTCATATTGCCCCCGCACTTCATCGACGCCGGCGGTTGCAGGAGTCGTGCCGGAGTTCATCCAAAAAGAAGATGTACCTGAAGAATAGCTGATTCCATCGCCATTATAAGCGTCGGTTTTTGCAATAGAGCCGATATAGAGGCGGTTGGCCCCATTCCAGAAATTGAAGTCGGCGATGGGAGAACTGGCTCCGCCAAAGGCCTTAATAGATTCAAACGCGTCGCCGATCGCAGAGGCTGCCTGGATGTTGGTTGCGCCGGTACTTATACTCAGGGTTGCCGAATTGTCGGTAACGCCGCTAAGGGTACCAAGAACAGGGCTTGCGCCGTCAAAAATTATATTTACGGTTACCCCCTGAAAGGTGATCGAGGAACTGCCTGCCCCAAAGGGCGCTCCCTGAACATCCGAAAACCAACTCGGAGCTGTTCCGGCAAAGCTGGCCGTCACTTCAGTAATATTAAAATTGCCGTTGACTGCCGACAGACCTGAGATCGAACCCTGGTTTGCACCCTGGGCTATGGTGGACATAGCAAAAGAATTGTAATTGCTATCACTCACACCGCCGGTCAGTAATTTTTGGGTGTTGAACTCGGTGGTATTGCCGATGCGATTAATTTCAGAGGTTAACTGGTTGATTTCTTTCTGAATTTCATCGCGATCTTCGGTAGTATAGGTATCGTTGGCAGCATTTACGGCCAGTTCGCGCATGCGCTGCAGTATGCTTTGCGTCTCAATCAGCGCGCCTTCGGCGGTATTGATCATGGAGATAGCGTCCTGGGAGTTGCGTGCCGCCTGGTCCAGACCCCGAATCTGGGCGCGCATCTTTTCGCTGATGGAAAGACCGGCTGCATCGTCGGAAGCCTGGGTTATACGCAGACCGGACGACAGCTTCTTCATCGAAGTCGAAACGCTTGTCGTATTATTTTTGAACTTGTTATAAGCATAGAGCGAGGAAAGATTATGATTGATTATCATCAGGCTTCCTCCTGACACAATATTTATATTTGAAAAATTGACCTGCCGTCCCTGGCAGTTCTTTGCCATCCTGGCCCTGGTTGATGGCTTAGATATCTAATAAAAGTATCGGTGGGCTTGGGGGGAAAATAAGGAAATACGGACAAGATGACAAATTTGCCATCCAAGATGCAAATACGAAAGTTTTTATGTTTAAAGATATTAGGTGGGATAGACCGGTGAAGGGATGGTAAAGGAGACTTCGGTTCCCTGGCCTTTTATAGAGCTGATGGTCAAGCCTTTGAAGCCGTTTGCTTTAAGCTTGCAATCTATTTGAAACAGCGAGTGGATATTATTACAACTGTCTAGCAATAGAGCAAGCTGACCGGCATTCATGCCTATGCCATTGTCGGTGATCCTGAATTGGATGCCATAAGGCGTGCTTTGTACAGATAAAAGGACCATACCGCCGGCTCTCTTTTTCAGCACCCCATGAATGACGGCATTATCAATGAGCGGTTGTAAGGTACATGGAGGCAGCAGGCAGTCAACAGTTTCTTCGATATGGAGTTCTATTTCCAATCTATTGGAGAATCTGGTTTTTTGTATATTGATATATGAGGTAACGTGTTCCAATTCCTCTTCCAGGGTAATTAAGGAGGGCTTTTTTTCCAGGCTTTTTTGCAGAAACGAGCTGATTTCGATCACCAGTTCGGCGGCCGCCTCCGGGTCTGTACGGCACAGGGAAGCGACGGAATTCAGGGAATTGAATAAAAAATGCTGGAATACCTGGTTGGCGAATAAATCCTTTGCATCCTTAGTCATAGCTAATCCTGTCGGGATGTTCAGGCGCAGCCAAACACCCGGTAGACTACATCTTTGATCACCTGAGTTTTAAAAGGCTTGGTAATATACCCATCGGACACGCCATAGGCCTTGGTTATGTCACTGCTCTGACTCTGGGCAGTGAGCATAACGATAAATGTATCTTCGAAACCGGGCCGGGCTTTGATCCGGCCGCAAATCTCCAATCCATCCATATCGGGCAGCATGACGTCCATAAACACCAGGCCCGGTTTTTCCGCTTGTACAACACTCCATGCTTCGGCACCGTCGGCGGCATAATAGAACTGCAAGCTGTCGTCTTCGAGATCCTCCAGGATCTCCTGCAAGAGTATCCGATTATGAGGCTCGTCATCTACAATCAGTATCTTTTTCATATGCCCAGCATGCTTTTAAGTTTTTTGGCGTAATTCCTGCTTACCGGTATTTGCCGAGCGGTTTGTTTTAGCTTTATCATGTAGGTGGAGTGCACCCAGGGTATGATCTTATCAATATATTCCGTATTGATTAAAAAGCTTTTATGACACCGGAAAAAGCCTTTGTTTTCCAGCTTGTTTTCCAATTCCGCCAGTGAACTATTGCATTCATAAGCGCCGTCGGCGATGTAAGCAAATACTCTTTTATCTTCCATTGTAAAATATTGGATTTCATCAGGAGTCAGAAGCAGAATACTGTTCTCGCTCCACACCGCAATTTTATTGATTCGGTGGGAGAATTTTTGTTTAACAACAGCATTCAATGAATTCCTTTTAGGCCCGGTGTTCTGAAGCTTTTGGGCGACGCGGTTTACGGTTAACCTGAGCCGGTTTTCCGAAAAGGGTTTGACGATATAATCAAGCGCATCCATTTCAAAAGCCTGCACCGCATATTGTTCATAGACGGTGGCAAATACGATGCTGGTATTTAAACCCATATTTATAATCTCCTGAGCGGTGGAAATCCCGTCAAGCTCCGGCATTTCTACATCCAAAAAAACCAGCTCGGGCTTCGCTTCCTTTATGTTTTCCAATGCTTCAACCGGGTCGGTATACTTCCCGATAAGTTTGATATTGTCGTATTTATCAAGCAGAAAACCCAGCGCTTCTAACGATAAAGGCTCATCGTCAACCAGTACAGTTCGCAGCATATTAATCCCTTCCAAATACTTTATATCTCATTTATTATAAGCTATCTTTAGTGAGGGGAGGGGAAATTGTGACAACATTCATCAGAAAATGCTTTACACGGTTAGCTTGTTTTTTGATGCCGGTACTGTTCATTTCAGGCGCTATGATTCTGCCCAGCCCCTCCAATGGCGAGCCGGCTCTGCCGGTCCACAACGGTGATGCCCTTCAACCAGGACTGGCGGGAATGGTTGTAAACTGCATTCTTCAGGATAGCCGTGGATTTCTATGGTTTGGAACCCAGAACGGTTTATACCGGTACAATGGCTACAGCTTAAAACCTTTCACTTTCCATTCAGACGATTCCGATCAATTGGTATCCGACTTTATCACGTCAATGGCCGAAGATAATGCCGGCAATTTATGGATAGGAACCCTGGCCGGCGGACTGTTCAAGCTTGACCCGCAGACGGGCGAATACGCCAATTTCTATCACAATCCCGACAACCCGGGCGGCTTGAATGATAACGCGATCAGAGCCTTATACAAGGAGCCGTCGGGTAAACTGTGGATTGGTCTGCAGAACAAGGGATTGGATTGTTTGGACCCTCTTACCGGACTTTTTACCCATTACGAGAGTTCTGCCGGCACTATCACTTCCAATACGGTGAGTTCGATTTGCCAGGATAAGTCCGGTACTCTGTGGATAGGAGCCCTGGGCGGAGGACTCAATCGATTTGAACCACAAACCGGCCAGTTTAGGGGGGTAAGCATTCCGGACGACAGCCCGGGCCGTTTAGTGGATAATATTTCTGCGCTGTATCTTGATAAGATGGATGTTTTATGGATTGTGAGCGAGGAGGGAAGTCTAAACCGGTTTGATACGGCGGCTGATAGGCTTCTAGACAAATATACGGACCTGAGGGATGTTAGGGTTACTACCGTTGCCGAAGATATGACCGGCGCTTTGTGGATTGGCACCTACGAAAACGGCGTAGGTATATTGGACCGGGAAAGTGGAAAATACTCAGCCCGCGACAGCGACTTTACCTCCCATGATCCTTCCCGCAATTACCGGGTATTATCCCTTTATCCCGACAGTTCCGGCAACCTCTGGATTGGGACGGAAGCCAGCGGAATAGAAAAAATCAATACCTATCTGAAATTTTCATCTTACCAGAAAAATGCCTTCGGCGGCCCGGGATTTAATGATGACGTTATATTGTCAGTCCACAAGGATAGAGCGGGAGTTATATGGTTGGGAACCGCCAATGGGGGGATAAATAGATTTGACCGGGAAACCAGGCAGGTTGCCTATTATAAGAACGATCCGGGGAGCAAGTACAGTATCAGTAGCAATGCTGTCACCGCTATTTTCGAGGACAGCCGGGGAAGCCTGTGGTTTGGTACTGTCGACGGAACCATCAATAAACTGGAGCCGGCCTCGGGAAATTTCGTTCGCTACCATGTGAACATGATTGGGAACAGCCGCGGTAATGACAACGGTATCATGAAACTGCATGAAGGCAGCAACGGCATACTATGGGCATGTGCCGCCAACGGTGGTTTAGTGGGGCTTGACCGCAATACCGGGCAATATCTCCAGTACATCAATGATCCCCAATCGCCTGACAGCATCAGCAGTAATCATGTGTTGTCGATTGCCGAGGACGACACGGGTACCCTGTGGATTGGAACCGGAGATGGCGGACTTAACAGCTTTAAACCTTCAACCCATCAATTCACCCATTATAACCTTGGAGAAGATGCCTCTGGTGCAAGGAGCCTTAATTACTGCGTTAAAGCCATAGTAAACGACGGCGCAATATTATGGCTGGCCACGGATAGAAATCTATATCAGTTTGACAAAGCCAGCGGGAAGTTTGTTTTAATCACTGACCAGCAAAATGCCAATACCCTCATTTATGGTCTGCTGAAGGACGGCTGCGGCAACTTATGGCTTAGCACCACCAACGGGCTGCTGCGGTATAACCCGGAAAATAATAAATTTACTAAATATGAATTTGGCGGCGGCCTGAAGGTAAATCAGTATATTGCCGGGGCATGCTCTATAAGCGGGGACGGGGAGATCTACTTTGGCGGGACCAATGGCTTTAACTGCTTTTATCCGGATAAAATCAGAGACAATACCCACAAGCCTCCGGTAATGATAAGCGACGTTAAAGTGTTTGATAAATCAAAGGCTATAAGCGGCAATAGTCAGGTTTCATTGAGCTACCGGGACAATTTCATTTCTTTCGAGTTTGCCGCCCTTGATTATGCTAATCCCATGAAAAATCAATATGCCTATAAATTGGAGGGCTTTGATCAGGATTGGCACTACAGCGGTACCAGAAATTATGCCAGCTATACCAACCTGGATGCGGGAGATTACTTGTTGAGGGTAAAAGCCGCCAACAATGACGGTTTTTGGAATGAAGAAGGGACCTGGATTAGACTCTCTATAACCCCTCCGTTTTGGGAGACCGGCTGGTTTACGATCCTGGCCGCCATATCGGTTGCCGGCCTAATTATAGTTTTAATAAGATTGAGGACCCGCTCTATAAAAGCGAGAAGCCTGGAGCTGGAACTCCAGGTAGCCGAAAGAACCCGGGAATTGAACCAGGCCAATGAACGGCTGCGTCAGGCTGACGCTGCCAAGAGCGGCTTTTTATCAATGGTTTCCCACGAAATCAGGACGCCTTTAAGCGCTATCATGGGTTTCACCGAGCTGATTGCCGGGAAGATAGAACAGGTCATATTACCCAGTATTGCTTCGTCAGACCCCAAAGTTCAAAAAGCGGCTCAAACGGTTAGCAGGGATTTAAACATAATCGTATCGGAAGAAGAACGCCTGTCAACCCTGGTAGACAATCTTCTCAATATATCGAAGATCGAGTCCGGCCAAATCGATTGGGATAGTGAAGACCTGGAACTGGATGAAATAGTTCAGCGGGCCCTCTCGATCACCGAGCCGTTGATCGAGAAGTCAGGGCTGGACATCGGCGTAAATATGGCAAAGGATTTGCCCAAGATACGCGGCAACCGGGATATGTTGACGCAGGCGGTAATCAACCTGCTTTCCAATGCGGTCAAATTTACCGGGAAGGGTTTTATTAAACTTGAGGTGCAGAATTCGGACGGTCAGGTCCTGGTTTCCATCGAAGACAGCGGTGTGGGCATCCAGCCTGATTTATTGGAGCGGGTGTTTGACAGGTTTTACAGAATCAAATCGTTAACCGGAGAAAACAAATCAGGTATGGGTTTGGGCCTTTACATTTGCCGGGATATCATTGAGAAACATGGAGGCAAAATATGGGCTGAGAGCCAACCGGGCCGGGGAAGCTGCTTTTATTTTATTTTGCCGCCCGCTCCAATTTAAAATAGTTCAGAAGAATTGTAGCGCTCTTTGATCAAGAAGCGGATAAATAGAGAACGGATAGCTACGGCACGATTGTTCAAAGTATACATCCCGCCGGCGGCTAAAATGATGTTGCAATATTCGGTTAAAAGTGCAATTCTTAATACGGAAAACCTATCATCGTAAAATATTTATTAGGGGTGTAGTAGCTTTGAGCGGATTTTTTGGTGTGGTTTCAAACGAAGATTGCGTCACGGATGTATTTTTTGGCACGGATTACCACTCACACCTGGGAACCAGCCGGGGTGGCATAAGTGTTTGGAGCGGAAACGGTTTTAACAGTAAAATCCATAACATCGAAAATACGCAGTTTAGAGCCAAATTTGAAGCCGACCTTCCGGAACTTAAAGGCAATATGGGTATAGGCTGCATAAGCGACATTGAGCCGCAGCCCCTGACCGTGCGTTCCCACCTCGGGCAGTACGCAATCAGTACGGTTGGAAGAATCAACAATCTATACGATATAGCCGCCAACGCGTTTAACAGCCGCAATATACACTTCCTGGAGACGAGCAAGGGCGCTATCAACCCCACCGAGCTGGTGTCTATCATCATTGATCAGGAAGACACCTTCAAAGACGGGTTGCTAAAGGTCCAGGAGCTTGTTGACGGCTCCTGTTCAATCCTGCTTTTGACCCCCGGGGGCATCTATGCATCGAGGGACAGGCTGGGCCGAACGCCTGTGATTGTAGGTAAAAAGGAAGGCTCTTATTGCATATCCTTTGAATCGAGCGCTTTTCCCAACCTGGGCTATACCTTTGAATATGAACTGGGCCCGGGAGAGATCATACTGCTCAGTACGGATGGGATTGAAAAAATAGCTCCCCCCCGGGATAAAATGAAGATCTGCGCCTTTCTATGGGTCTACTACGGCTATCCGTCCTCGACCTACGAGGGGATGAACGTGGAGGTCATGCGTTATAGAAACGGCGCCTCACTGGCCAGAAACGACTGTGTGGAAATCGACATGGTAGCCGGCATACCGGACTCGGGAGTAGGGCATGCGATCGGCTACTCCAACCAGTCCAAAGTGCCTTTTGGGCGGCCTTTTATCAAGTACACTCCCACCTGGTCGAGGAGCTTTATGCCCCAGGAGCAGGATATCAGAAACCTGGTGGCCAAGATGAAACTGATGCCGGTTCCGGAACTGGTCGCTGGCAAGCGCCTGCTCTTTTGCGACGATTCAATTGTACGCGGCACCCAGCTCAGGGAAACCGTCGACCTGCTGTATCAATGCAACGCGCGGGAGGTTCATATCCGCCCGGCCTGCCCGCCGCTGGTATTCGGCTGTAAATACCTGAACTTTTCGACCTCGCGCTCCGAAATGGACCTGGCAGCCCGGCAGGCTATCATTGAGATGGAAGGCAAAGAGCCGGAATCGTTTGACGCATACTGCGATCCGGCCAATGAAAAATACCACCGTATGGTGGACTGCATCTGCCAACGCTTGAATTTTTCAACCTTAAAATATCAAAACCTGCCCGATATGCTGGAGGCGATCGGGATAGGGAAAGATAGAATCTGCACCTACTGCTGGAACGGCAAAGAATAATACGATAACAAGCTGCCAGAGCGAACGACGCAGCTATTAGCTTTTGTCGACGGTCTGAGCCCGGGCATTGCCCGGGCTCTGTGCTTTGGAGAGCTACTCAATCCAGCGTATTTTCTGCTTAAAATCAGGAACCGGGAATTCGGGCGGAGCGGGCCAGGCAGCCGGGTGTCCCAGCGGCGTAACCGCGACTATTTGCCGGTCGTCCGGAATATCCAGAAGTTTGCGCAAGTTGGCCTCATCCTGCAGCGGCCCGGTCATCCAGCAGGTTCCCAGCCCCAGGGCGGTGGCGGTCAGCATTATATTCTCCATAGCGGCGCAACCGGTCTCCAGGTGCATCTTGTTAACACCCGGAATTGGATCGGTGGCGGCCAGTACCATGATTATTAGCGGAGCCCCGCCATAGGTGCGGGAGTAGTTGATAAAAGACTCCCTGGCCTGGGGGTCTTCCCAGTCCCGGGTGTAGCCTTCTGCGATTTTGCCGTAGCTTTCTCCCATAGTCTGCTTCTTTTCTCCACTGATGACTAAAAACTCCCACGACTGCAGATTGCGTCCCGAGGGTGCGGCGTGGGCTGCCTCAAGTATGGTCAGGATATCCTCGCGGCTGACCGGATCGGGTTTATACATGCGTACCGCCCGGCGTTTCTTTATAACCTCAAAAAATTCCATTAAAATCGCTCCTTCCATCCAATACAATCTATACACACCCGGATACCGGGTAACAAAACATAATATATATTATAATGCGTTTAAGCAGTTAATATTTGCAAGTAATCTTTTCAAAAGTACGTAGCAAAAAGCGTACTAATGGGAGCTTACTTGATACTTGGAGTGTAGCCTGGCAAATATAGGACTTGTAGCCTTAATAATATTGTATATATAATAAATTTAGGACTGGATAAAGGGTTCAAAGTTGCCATGGAAAGAGGCGATGTCAATGAGTACATTTCAATGCGTTAACAGGCCGAATTCCAATTACAGCCCAAAAGGTTCTGCGAAAGCCGAAATACTGCCGGCCTGTTGTATGAGCAACGTCGAACTTTTGGAGAGCCTTGATTGGAGGCCCGGCAAGCCAAAGAGCGCGGAATCTCCGACTTCCGCGGCGCTGGATACTAAAAGGGAACAGCGGCTGCGGCGGGCGATTAAGGCGGAAATGTTGTCACTTTAGCAGGGCCAGAGGTCCCGGGTGAAAGCGGTCTTGTCGTCATTAAGCGGACGAGAAGCAAAAGAAAAGAGGCTATGCCTATGCGTATCGAAAACCAACCCCAGGTGCATACCCTGGCCAATAGCAGCGTCAATCAAAGTGTGAGGCCTGGTGCCCCGCAACCGGAAACCACTTTTAATGCTCACCCGGCTGCATCACAGAACACCCAGCAGCAGGACCGGGAAATCCAGGAGCAACAGGATGTCAGGAATGAAGTTGTAAAGAACCAGCTCTATGATTCTTCAGGGAAGACCAACCGGCTGCCCGGGACGGTTACCCTTTTTGACACAACTGCTTAAAATAGCCGCGTAAATAAAGCCGTTCCCCGGTTCAGAAGGGAAACGGCTTTGTGCTGCCCGGCAAGGATTTCGGACCTAAAGCAGGGTTTTGAGATTGTTTATCTCGGGCTGGCATTCTTCATCCAATAGATTGGATATATCGAACAGAATGAACCCTGAACACTGGCCGGTGGCGCGCATACTCTGCAGTTGGGTCATAAGGTTGTCGCTGCGGTTCTCCCAGCCCGGGTCGCCGCTAATGGAAAGGCTGGTACGGTACAGGGCCAGCCCCACATACATCTTGACCCGGGGATTTTGCTTCATGGCCAGCCAGTTGTTCAAGCAGTTGTCAAATTGGGCGCTGGCCAACCGATTTTGATGGGTCCAGTATATCTGGGGGCAGACATAGTCAACGTATCCGTCCGAGGAAAGCCATGTTTCAACATCGGCCCCGGCCGCCAGGCAGTTGCTGATGTTTCCGGCCGGGCTGATGCCAAAAGTCAGAGCCGGATTAGCTGCCTTAACCGCCGAATAAACCTGTCTGACCAGCGCGTTTACCTGGTTTTTCTTGTAAGCCTCGTCCAGGTTTTGACCGGTGCTGCCTACATAGAAATAATCATCAAAATGGATGCCGTCCACGTCATAATTATTTACTATTTCCAAAATTCCGTCCGTTATCAGGTTGCGCACCTCCGGGGAAGCCGGATTGTATATCAGGCATTCCTCATTATTGGCCTCATAGTGAATGACTTTATCCGGATCGCCCAGCCATTTAACCGCCGGGTTGTTTAAGGCCAGGGAATGGGTCAGTTCGGTTGTATTTGATATCCGGTAGGGGTTTATCCAGGCCTCGACCCGCAGCCCCCGCTGGTGCCCTGCCTTAACCACATATTCCAAGGGATCGACCGTTGGAGCCTGTCCCTGTATGCCGGTCAATTTATGAGACCAGGGGAACAGCTCCGACTTGTAGAAGGCGTCGCTGAAGGCACGGGCATGGACAAAAACCGTGTTGAGCTTCATGGCCGCGGCTTTATCGAGCATGGCGTCGATCTTGCTCCGGTCGAAGTTTTCCAGGTCATTGAAGGACATCCAGGCCCCGCGCAATTCATTGATATTGTTGGATGGGGGAGGGGATGAACCGTCATTGCTGATGAATACCTGGCGGGTGTTGCCCAGCCAGCTGACCTGGGCCCCCAGGGCCTGGCTGACAAAACTCAAGGGCACCATGGTGCGGCTGTCCACTATGATAGGAGCAGCATCCAAGCTTACATTCTGCGAGTTGGATAACTGATACCTGCCGTTGGCAACGCTTGCATCAGCCATGATGCCAACCTTGCTGCCCACCTGAACCGCGACATATTTGCCGTCTTTGAATGCGATGGCGGTGCGGGAGGAGGAATCCCAGCTCATCTGAGCCCCCAATGCCTCAAATATATCGGTCATGGGCACCAGTACCCGGCTGTTTACGATCCGGGGGGGCGGGTCATACTGTTGCCGCTCGCCGTTGAAATATACGCTTATATCGCTGCCGGCTGCCGACGCCGGTACGGCGCTTGCTGCCAGCAGAAGTATTACGGCAGCCAGAGTTATGGATATTATCCGGGCTGCCCTGGTTGATACTGACGATCTGTGCGATAGTCTCGGAAAACTATATGGCATGACTGGAATACTCCTCTCAAAATCTCATTTTCGGCGACAGCCCGCCAGTACCGCCCGATAGGCTGTCCTGCCCAATAATACGCCTTCAATAGGTATTCCTTGCAGGGCAACATAAATTTTCCCGATCAGTCTACCCGTTCATCGCCCCAGAAGAACAGGGCCACCGTTCCCGGACCGGTATGGGAACCGATCACCGTACCCACGCTGTTTATAAGAACCTTCCCATGGAGATTTTTAAACCTCTGTTCCACCAACCAGGCCACCGCCTGGGCGTCATCCCGGCAGGCGGAGTTGGAGATAAAGCATTTGCCGGAATAGGTCAAGCCGCCCCGGGCATGCGCCTCCATCATTTTCACTATTTCCTCAATGACGTGTTTTTTACCTCTGATCTTTTTCCGTGGTATCAGCATCCCGCGATGGTCCATATTCATCAACGGGCAGATATTGAGCAGCGAACCGACTGCGAATGAAGCTGCGGAAATGCGGCCGCCCCTTTTGTAGTGGGTCAGATCGGTGGAGAAAAACCAGTGATGCAATTTCAATTTGTTCGTTTCAAGCCATTCGTACAGTTCATCAATAGAAGCGCCCCCGGCCTGCATATCCCAGGCGGTGTCCACCAGCATCCCGTAGCCCGACGATGCTCCCAGAGAATCGACGACTTTTATGCGCCTCCCGGGATACTGGCGGGCGAGCTCATCGCGGGCGATCAAAGCCGAATTATAGGCGCCGGAGATCCCGGAAGACAATGATATGTGCAGAACGTCCTCTCCCGCCATTAATATTGGTTCAAATAATTGTACGAATTCTTCCACATTTACCTGTGAAGTAATTGGCGATGCGCCGGCGGCTACTTGGGCATAGAATTCTTCAAAAGTTACGCTTTGCCCCAAATCGTCAACGTATTCCTGCTCGCCGATTCTATAGTGAAAGCAGGCATAAGGAATGCCCTTTTCTTTAAAGTATTCATAGGGCATATCGGCAGTTGAGCAGCAGGTAATTTTATATCCGCTCATAATAACCTCCTGACGGGCGATAATGAAACCCGAATGGATTAACATCCTTAAAAAGCATCTGTCTCTTAATGCATTATACGTCAATGGCAATAGTTGTCAATTGCAAGCAAAATATATGAGGAAGATTAAGATTTCAGCGCGGTAAATGTAATCTGGGCGACTGTAAATTATTGTGTGGTTGGCCCTGCAGACTCTTAATCTATATTCTAATCCAACTATGTATAATTTCGTGTCTAAATATATGCATTTCATGTTCCAAATCAGGCATTTGGAGTCAAAGGCATTGTGAACCATGAATATCCGCTATAAAATGTAATTGATAGCTTGCTGCCATTATTGGTTGATTTATGGGAGGATGTTGAGATAAAGACCTCCGGAGTTTTGGCTTGAGCCAATGCTCCGGGGGAAATCGCCAATTCGTCTCTATAAACTTTACCGGAAAGGTTCTGGGCATAAGCATGAGCAGTCTCCGGCATTTGATCTTATATACAGTGCTAATCTCAGTTGTGGTGGGCGGATGTACGGCGCGGCATATTGAAGATACTTCCAGGAAACCGGTCATTCAAAAGGCAAGTATATATCCGGTTAACGAAAACGGTCAAACCTATGGCCTGGCGCCGCTTGCCCCATCACCGGAGTTTGAACCTGATTTAATCGCGGCCGGGGGGGTAGACGGAACCCTGGGGTATGTGCTGGCTGAAGACCTCAATGGGAAGCTGCCGAAAACTATAGAAGAGGCCCTGGCCGGGCAAAAACTGCGCTCTGTCACTCGTTTTCGCGTTATTCCTCTATACGCCTCCGATGGAAAGACGGTTGTCGGCCAATTCGTTATAGGCGGCGGCAGTTGCTCTACGGAACGAAATTACTTTTTAGGAATCTGAGCAGGCCAGTTTTGCAAATGGACGCCTGCCTTAAGGAACATCTGTCCTGGATTTTTTTAGACCCGATAGCTGCCCCCTTCAATGTAAATATGCTAAGCTTTCCTTTCGATCATATATCTCTCCCCTTGATCCTGTTTAAATAATTTACCGTGTGCGAAGAGGAGCTTTTGATATTTTCTGCGGTTTTTAGCGAGCCTGAATCGTAACGCCGCGAGAGCATATAATTTTCTGCTGATAAAGAAATCTAAGCAAGGCGGCTTTGGCATGCTGATCATCTATGGAGAAGCGATCTGGCACCTGTCGGAAGGCGACTTTGTTTATGGCGGAGTAATAAATACCCGGGAATTGGAATACAACCTTACCCCGTAACCGGGGGCGGTTCCGGGGTTACACTCACCGTCCCCTTATTACGCTTATTGCTTACGATAACTGGCATGGGTCCAGGAATAAATTCGGGTATAATAGACAAGAAAACCTGTGCAAGGATGAGGTATTAAATGTACTGCCAGATTCAGGGGATCAGCCACGACGGGCAAGGAGTGGGGCGCATTGACGGCAAAGTTGTTTTTGTTCCCGGCGCCCTTCCCGGAGAAACCGTAGAACTGTCCATAATCGAAGAAAAGAGAAATTACCTGCGGGGACGATTGAACTCGATAGTTGAGCCTTCCCCTGCCAGGATTGACCCGCCCTGCCCATTTTTTGGCCGGTGCGGCGGCTGCCACTACCAGCATGCCAGCTATGAAATGCAAGTGACTCTAAAAACGCGGGTAGTGGAGCAAACCCTTCAGCGAATAGGCAGTATCGATACTGATGTTTCGCCTTGTATTCCCGCCTTAAAACCGTGGCGGTATAGAAACAAGGTTGCCTGGCATGGAACGATGGCCGATGGAGAGTGGACATTTGGCTATTATCGCGGTGAGTCAAACGACATCATAAACATCGATAACTGTCTGCTGGTTTCAGAGGCTATGCAAACGGCGGGCCTGGAAATCAGCGGCGTCCTGAAAGAATTGAAGCCTGGAGCACCGGCGGAAGCAACTGTCCGCCAGTCCAATTACAATGAAGCGCTTATGGCTATTGTAGCCGGTATAGATAAAGAAGCGGCATTAAAAATACTCTCCCGTGCCGACGGGCTGCTTGATTCTTTCTATTGGCTCAGCACCCGGGGAATCGAGTGCCTGAAAGAAGGCGGGAGATTTGAAGAGAGAATCGGCGAGATAAGATTCGGATTGTCACCATTATCCTTCTTTCAAGTAAACTCAGAGCAGGCGGCCAAACTGGTGGGCCTGGTCGGGGAAGCTTTAGATTTGCAGGGAGGGGAGCAGTTGCTTGACGCCTATTGCGGGGTTGGAACCCTGGCCTTGAGCCAGGCCGGCCGGGCCAAGCGGGTGGTGGGAGTTGAGTCTTATCCCGCCGCCGTAGAAGACGCCAGAAAGAACGCCCGCCTCAATGGCCTGAACAATTGCCGTTTCCTAGCCGGGGACACCGCTCAGGTCCTGCCCACCCTCAGCCAAAAATTTGACGCGGTTATTTTGGACCCGCCCCGTAGCGGCTGCCATCCGCAGGTGATTAAGGCGGTGGAGAGAATGAAGATTCCCCGGGTGGTATACGTATCCTGTGATCCCTCCACCCTGGCCCGCGATATAGCCCGCTTTCAGCAGGCCGGTTACCGCATAAAAACAGTCCGGCCGCTTGACATGTTCCCCCAGACATATCATGTGGAGGTAATAATCCTGTTGCAACGCTTATAACACTGATTTATCAAGGGTTTGCAAGGTTGGATATGAAATTATGTTTTGACGTGGAGGCTATCTTTCACGTCTTTTCTTTGTAAAATATAAAATGTGCTTATGACTTAACCCGTTTATGTTTATACAAATAAAAATGATGAGATGAAAAATGTTAGAATCATACCGCCTAAACCTAAAGAGAATAAAAAGCTCAGAGTCGCTGCCTATTGTCGAGTCAGCACATCCGGACCGGAGCAGGTGCGCAGCCTTGAGATTCAGATAAGTGCATACACGAAGATGATAAAAGGTCATCCCAACTGGGTTTTTGCCGGTGTTTTCTATGATATTGAAAGCGGACTTCGAAGAAGCGGCAGAAAAAGTCTGGACAAACTGCTCAGGAAAGCAGCGAAAGGTAAAATTGATTACATCATCACCAAGTCAATCAGCAGGGTGTCAAGAGATACTCTGGAGGTTCTGAAGATTATAAGATTTTTAAGAGAGCGAGGGATCAATATGCATTTTGAAAATGAAGAACTGGATTCAATCGCAGTGGATAAAGAATTTGAGATTACGCTGCGGGGTATGCTGGCGCAGGACGAAAGCCGAAACATCAGCGAGAACATTAAATGGGGAATTCAGCGCAGGTTTGAAAGAGGCGAGATTTTTACGAAGTATAAGAATTTCATGGGATATACTTGCGTTGACGGTGAGATTGTTATTGTACAGGAACAGGCAGCGGTAGTCAGAAATATATTTGGCTTATATTTGCAGGGGCTGTCACTGGGACAAATAAAGTCTTATCTGGAATCCCAAGGGATTAAAACAGTAACGGGCAAGGATGATTGGAATGCGAAAACGATTCGGGAAATGCTCAAGAACGAGAAATACAAGGGAGACACAATGCTGCAAAAAACTTTTATCGAGGATTTTATGACCGGCAAAAAAAGTAAAAATATTGGGCAACGCAACCGGTATTATGTCAAAGATAGCCATCCAGCAATTGTTTCAGTTGAACTATTTGATAAGGTGCAGGAAGAAATGGCGCAGAGAGCGAGGTTAGTACATAAAGACAATGGCGCAGTAGAGGCCAAAGCAAGGAAATATAATGGTAAATATCTTCTGGGCAATTTGCTTGTGTGCGGTGCATGTGGAGCGCCTTATAGGAGAAGAACTGAACGCGGTAAGGTAGTTTGGCGCTGTGCTACAAGGATTGAAAAAGGGAAAGAGGCGTGCGCAAACTCCCCTACTCTGGATGAAGGATGGGTGCACGCTTCTCTGGAAGTGGCTATTTGCCAGAACGGAGCTTATGATGAAGGCATAATCAGAAATGAGGTTGATAAAGTTCAAATCTTTGATGCGTTTATTATAATTATCCGTAAAAATGGGTCAAAGGAAAAAAAGGTTGTTCCGGAACGACTAAACCTGTGATATGCTAATATTTGTAAATGATAATGGAGGTAAATTCTCCGGAAAAGACAAATAGGGGGTAAAAACCAACGTAGAAGAAACAAGCTGAGAGGCTTGTTTTATGCTATACAATGTCTTTTTGGTTAGTATAATTCGCAGTAATTACGAACAGAAAAGATGTAATGTTACTTAATATCATAATGCCAGCAATTTTAAGAAAGTGAGCCGGTGAATCAATAGGGAGATTTATCAATGACAGAGAAGGAATTCTTGCATCAACTGTGCCGCGGAATCGGGAGTGCAATTGTTGAGCTAAGACAAAATGATAATCGAGAAAAATATAAAGAGATAGTCTTTCGTTGTTGCCTTAAAGATATTGGATATGATACTCAAGTTGAGGGCACCAAGGGCTATTATCTTTATACTGCGATTTCTGCGTTGGGCTGTGAAGATGAATTCCTTGAAGTTATAGCAAAAGCCTATATGGAACGATTACCTTATAGATTGATGCAGCAGCTCACCGCTATATTGATTTCATATATACAGGGCGGCTCAACAAAAGCAGCAGCTGTTTTTAGAAATAAATATGATCAGCTTAAAGAAAGGCTAACTAAGCAGAAGGTCTTTCCATATCGCTACTGTGAACGAGAACAATTTGAAGAACTTATGATTGCCTCCATTAATATAGGCAAGTGGAGTTCTTTCAAGCAATGTGTTGATGATGCCGGTGCCATTATTCAAGCTCGTAAAGATGACCAATGCTCATATTATGATTGGTTTCTCGATAGTGCTGCAATCCAATTTGGAAAGAGCAAGGTATGGAAATATTTAGACGAAGCAAGCATTGTATCGCAAAATGCGCATTCGGTTGTAAGTGAGTATCAAAAAGTAGAACTCACTCGCAAAAATCATCAAAATGATCGCCCACCTGTAACATTAGAATTTTTAATTGAGGAAATTCGAAAACATTCAATAAATCAAAGACCGTACGGTATAATCGGACATGTTATGAGATTTGCTCGGGAAGCAAGTAAAGAAGAACTCGCCGATTTGGCAAATTACATTGAGACAGAGGACAATGATTTTATTAAAACGCAATTGCTTAGGGTTTTTCGAAGGGCTGATTATCCATTAAATAAAGAATATTTAATTAACTTGGCACACTCAAATAATCTCGAACTCCGTGAAGCAGCTATAGACACATTAGGGCGTTTCAAAGAAGAACTGATACATGACTTGGCAATTGAACTTCTAGAAGCAGGTTACACAGAAGGACTAACTCTTCTTAAAAAGAACTGGAAAAAGTCTGATGATTCCTTGATTCGGAGATTAGTTTTAAAATCGCAACGCGTTCCACATTCTATCCAAATGGATTTACGAGATATTTATAATAAACATAGATCATCTTCCTGTGGGGAGATTCTTCTACATGCTTACAGAAATGGTGAATGTTCTTTCTGCCGGTCGCAGATTGTAACTGCTATGGGTAAAAATTGCGTTTTAACAGATAAAATTCTTCTTGAGTGTCAATATGATTCATACGATGAAACCCGCAAATATGCAAGAAGATTAATAAGGCGGAGAGGACTGAACGGAGAGGAGAATTCAGTTTGAAGGTTCGTGTTTATGATAAAACGACAGGCAATTATTTTAAATCAGAGGTATATGCAAGAATAAATACCGGATGGTACGAAAAGCAACTGGTACATGTTCCTTCGGAGAACGGAGGCTACAGTTGCTTTTTTGATTATCTGGATAAAGGCGAAGATAATGAATCGCCGAAAGTTTTGATAAATACTATAACGCCTGACACACCAAAAGAATGGATATATCAAAAGTCTGGATCTGTTGACGAGAAGTTACCTGACTTTGAAAAGCTATTATGTAATGGTGTTCGCTTTTTCGAATATATAGGATTTCAGTTGCTTACAAATTGTAAGCAACTGAAATTGAAAGCTGCAGATGGAAAACGTTACAATACGAATGTGGCGAATACTGGGGAACTTTTGCGTATTATACAGTCTATTCCGTCGCCAAAAGCTGAATCATTCAAAATGTGGCTTGCTCAGGTTGAACGTGAGCGGATAGAGGAAACCATTGACCCAGAACTCACTATTGACCGCGCTCTCGCTACATACCTAAAAAAGGATATACTCGTGAGTGGATTAACCAGCGATTACAGGCGATTCAAGTGCGTAAGGAGCTTACCGATGAGTGGGATGATCGTGGCGTAAAGCAGGGTCAAGAATACGCTATATTGACCGACGAAATTACTAGGGCATGTATTGCAGTTAACAACATACCGTGTGAGTGAACATTCACGTTATTTTTGATATCTAAATTCGGACAAGATGACCTGCAAAAAGGTCATTTTTGTTTAATTCAAATCTAAAAGTTTAATTCAACTTTCAATAATTCGGAAAATTAGCAAAGATTTCTTGTTATTTTGATTTTTTTTGATATAATACAAGTGTGCGAACATTTGTTCTGGAGGCGTGCGTTGAATTGTAAACATTCTAATAACTCTGGCCTATGGTTGGGTCATAGTTGCTTTAGATAACGGATTTAAGCCTACTATAAGATTACTGGGGCAAAAAGTGAGGTGTTTAGGATGGCCAAAGAAGTTCTTACTAGAGATATAGCAGACGGGGTAGAACGTGAATTATGGGCGAGATCAGCCGGCCGGTGCGAGTTTAATGGATGCAATCGATTACTGTATAAATCGCCAGTAACGCAGGAAAATGTTAATATTTCTGAGAAAGCACATATATATTCTTTTTCAGAAGCTGGACCTCGAGGGCGAGGACCATTCCAAAAGAACCTAAAGGACTTAAATAAGATAGAAAACCTGATGCTTATATGTCATGATTGCCATAAGCTAATTGATCAGGACAAAACTGGAGTAAAATATTCTGCTTCGCTGTTGCAACAATGGAAAAGTGAGCATGAACATAGAATAGTTGTAGTATCTGGTATTTCTTCAGATAAAAAAAGCCATGTCGTATTTTATGGCAGTAATATTGGCGTTCAAAGCTCACCCATACAAAAAGATGATGCAATTAGTGCTATGTTTCCGAAGCGTTATCCAGCAGAGGAACGACCTATCTTACTATCGATGTTTTGTAGCCATCAGGATAAAACTCCAGAATTTTGGCAAACAGAGTCGAATCACCTAATTACTGCGTTTTCAAAAGATATTGAGCCAAGGATTAGAGAACAAAATCCCGCGCATTTTTCACTTTTTGCTTTAGCTCCAATGCCACTACTAATTCAGCTTGGAACTCTATTTACAGATAAAATAGATGTAGACATATATCAATTAATCAGAGAGCCAAAAACGTGGACGTGGCAAGACTTTCCTGAAGGATTTGAGTTTATCATCAACGAGCCTGATACATTTGAAGCTCCTCCAGTACTTGTCATTTCATTTACTGAAAGAATTACGCATGACAGGATATACAAGATTTTAGATGAGAAAGTATCAATCTGGGAATTAACCGTGCCTAATGAATTTATTGGAAATGACATAATTAGAGCACAAGTGCAATTATCAATGATGAGAACTATTGTAAGGAAGCTGATGATACGAATAAAAGAAAAACATGGATTTAATACTCCCCTATCGATATTCCCTGCAATGGCTGTATCGTGTTCGATTGAAATGGGAAGAGCAAGAATGCCGAAAGCAGATATGCCATGGATCATATATGACCAAAATAATGAAGTTGGAAAATTTATAAAAGCAATTACCATAGGAGAGATGAAATGAGTACTAAAAGTCAATTAAATGATATATACGAAAAAATTGGACAGCAACTGGATATTTCCGATGAATTATTTGAAAAGGCAAAAGAAAAATATCAAGATATGGGAGTATGGCTTGATAAGAAAACACCGGAATATAAAATAGATATCTATCCTCAAGGATCATTTGCTTTGGGGACGGTAATTAAACCATTAAACGATAATGAAGAATATGATTTAGATTTGGTTTGTGAATTTAAGAACGGCAATAATACAGATGCCAAAGAATTAAAAGTGGATATTATTAAACCCTTATTACAAGAATATGGTGACTGTGGTGAACCGGAAGAAAAGAGACGTTGTTGGCAGGTAATTTATAAAGATTCACCACAATTTCATATGGACATTATTCCTGCAAAAGCAAATGGTACATACATATTAATCACGGACAAGGATGAGGCACAGGAAAGCTATGATTACATAGGTAGCAATCCAGCGGGCTATATAGCGTGGTTTAAGGAAAGAATGAAAGTAAGGCTTAAAATTCTGAAAGAGCAATTTGTATTGAAGGAATTTAGGGCTCAAATTGACGATGTTCCTGATTATAAGGTTAAGACGCCTTTGCAGAGGGCTATTCAAATGCTAAAACGGCATAGGGATATTAATTTTGCCAATAATGCAGACAATACTAGGCCTATTTCTATAATTATCACTACGATTGCAGCCAACCTATATAATAACGAGGATAATGTATACGATACTTTAAAAGCCATATTGGAAAATGCAGAGAAATACATTGAGGATTATAAGGTGGATGGTAAATACAGTATATTAAACCCCAGCTACACTGGAACGCATCCAGAAAACTTTGCAGATAAATGGCAAGAACATCCAGAACGTGCCAAAGCCTTCGTAGATTGGATTAATAAAGCGAAAGAAGATATCTTAGATAATCCCATGGCTTTTACCTCCATACCTGAAATTGGTAATGTTTTAAAATTCTCTTTAGGGGAAGGGATCGTTAACAAATCCTTAGCTGCGTTTGATAAAGAAATAGCAAGCAAAATGTCAAGCATGCTTAATGAGAATAATGGTTTAGTACCGCAAAGAATTACCTCATTACTTTCTGTACCCCATCGCCAAAAACCACAATGGAAATTACCAATAGGGTATAATGCCATGATAAAGACAACTATCAAGGACGTTGATGGAAGGGAATATTTTTATAAAAATGATGGTGAGCCGCTTAAAAAGGGTGCATCTATATACTTTACTGCAGTCACAGGTGTAAAAAGACCGTTTAAAGTATATTGGCAAATAGTAAATACAGGGTATGAGGCACGTAATAACAACTGCTTAAGGGGCGGCTTTGAAAACAGTGATGTTGGATATATGACAAGGCATGAAGCAACCGCTTATACAGGAAGTCATTATGTGCAGTGCTTTATTATAAAAAATGGGCAATGCGTAGGAAAAAGCAAGGAATACATTATAAATATTGAGTAAAGCGGGTAATTTTATATGCTTTAATACGGGGGAGGAGGAATAATGGCAGTCATTCTTTGACAGCTAACTTTAACTATTTTTTTAAGCGGTTGAATCCAAGTCCAACTTTTGTACAACAAGCAGCAAGAGAACATGAAAGCATACGTGCTCTGATAGAAAACCCAAATGGTCCAGCTAGTATATTATCCCCTAAATGTTTTTTGCAAGGTTCTTACAAACAAGATACGGCGATAGATACTATTAACGACGTCGATATTGTTGTCATGTGCGAGCTATGGAAGCCCGGATCAGTTTCAGGAGGGAATGGCGGACGTTCATTTAGCAGGGATGAAATATTCGATATTATTGCATCGCCGCTTAAAGCAGATGGAAGATATAAGGATAAGGTGCGCTACAATAGCGGTAGCATGTGCATAAAAGTTGATCTAGGGATAAAGATTGAAATCCTTCCTGTGGTATATAAGCAGGGTAACTATAATTTTAACAACGAACCTTTTCGCTTGTATCGACCTGAAAAAAAGCTGTGGGAAGATGGATATGCGCGATATCATCAAGCATTACTTACATGGAAAAATAGTGCTGAAAAAACAAATGGTAATTTTAAACCTGCAATCAAAGTATTTAAACATCTACGTTCTGAGTTTAATATTGATGCAATATCATTCCATATTGAAAGTCTTTTATATGCTTTGCCTGATAATCTATTTTTAGGCAATCCAGCAGAATACATAACTAAGCTACTTAACCATTTGATTAAATGGAGTGCCAATGACTGGTATCAAACGCAAATCAACACTCCGTGCAATGATAGAATTCTTTTTACACCAAGCGAATGGAGCTTAAATACCTGGAACTCTTTTTACGAATTAGTAAAATTATGGGCTAAAGGCGCTAGTTTGGCAAGTAATTCCCAAGATATTAATGTTGCAATCGAAGCATGGAAGATTATTTTAGGGGACAATTACTTTCCGGCGAATTCGCCTTAATTAAATGACTGCTGATAAGGTTATTCGAAAATTTCAAGCAACTGGTGTGAATTTCCAGACATTTCAATGAAAAGTGTTCAACTGCTTACAAATTGTAGGCAGTTAAAAATGAGTGGTGGGTAATCATCAAATGGCGGAGGACATAGACCTATGGCAAAGAAAAAGAATAACGGGATCACAATTCGTTCAAGTGCAGCTGAATACCTGACATATGTCGCAGCAACAGGCGATAATCCTCAAAGCTTTGAAATGCGCTATGAAGACGAAAATATCTGGCTTACGCAGAAGATGCTGGCAACGCTATACAATGTAGAGGTTCATACTATAAACGAGCATATTTCTAAGATTTATACCGATAGCGAGCTTATACAGGAAGCAACTATTCGGAATTTCCGAATAGTTCAAACAGAAGGATCACGCCAAGTTACACGCGATATTAAACATTATAATCTGCAAATGATAATTGCCGTGGGTTTTAAAGTAAACAATGAACGTGCTGTCCAATTCCGCAAATGGGCGAATCAGATTGTGAAGGACTACACGATCAAAGGATTTGCTATGGACGATGAACGCCTGAAAAGTGGCGGTTCTATTCTGACAGAGCAATATTTTGAAGAGCAGCTCCAGCGTATACGTGAAATCCGTCTGAGTGAGCGGAAGTTTTATCAAAAAATTACCGATATTTATGCGACCGCCATCGATTATGATGTAAATGCAAATGCTACAAAACGTTTTTTTGCAACTGTCCAGAACAAGCTTCATTGGGCAATTCATGGACAGACTGCTTCAGAAGTTATCTATACTCGTGCAGACGCAGGAAAGAAACATATGGGACTGACCACCTGGAAAGATGCGCCTAATGGAAAAATTCAGAAATTTGATGTATCGGTAGCAAAAAACTATTTGAGCGAATTTGAAATGGGACAGCTACAGCGGCTGGTTTCTGCCTATTTGGACATTGCTGAAGATATGGCGCTTCGACATATACCTATGACTATGCAAGATTGGGAAACACGCTTGAACCGTTTCATACAGGTAGCCAACCATGATGTTTTACAGGATGCAGGAAAGGTGACGGCGGAAATTGCCAAAGCTCATGCTGAAAGCGAGTTTGAGAAATATCGCATTATCCAAGACAGGCTATTTCAATCTGATTTTGATAAATTAATTAATGAAATTAAGGGTGATGAATAATATTTTAAAGGTATCGAATCTGACGCCTTTAAAAAAGGAAGAAGGTAATTCAATGACCTTTAAAGAATTATTAGAAACTGTTGCGTTCGTTGATGTCTGGGCAGAATTGAATAAAGAATATCCTCTGAAGGACGGAGCTTTTGAGGTTTATCTGAAAGTTTTCAGCCAATTACAAGCATTGACTCCGGAGCCAAATCATGATGGGTTTCGTTTGGCTGTCGTGAAGGTTGAAGATGCGTTCGAACCCGGCCAATTTATTTATAACGTATTTGGAATTAAGCCTAAAGATAAGGAACATTACGCATTTGAATTATCACCATGGAAAGAATGGCTAGCCTTAATAGTTGTAGAAAAATGTGTTGAAACATATGGTGCGGCAGCTTTTGTGGCACATTCATTATATGAACTGACTTTTTTCGGCCATGACATCTCCGATGTTGAAGCAAATATTAAAAAAGAAGCTGAGATATTAAAGGAACGACACGAGGAAATTAAAAACGGAGCGGCAAAATATGTTTCTTGGGATGAGGTATGTACAGAGCTTGGATATGAGGATAATCGTACAGAGGAAGAAAAAGAAGCAGAGCAGAAACGGTTTGAGCGTATAATGGTTGATAATAAAAAAGTTTATGAAAGACTATTGACATAAAAACAACTTTTCGCCAAGGGAACACTAGATCGATACGGCATTTTTCTGTACACTCAAGGCACATAAAATCCATAGTTGTGTTGCATTGTTGACTTAAACAGAGAAGATGCATGAACCACCAATAAAGTACATCCGAAATGAACGCACAAGGCACGTGGAGACGGTAGTAGTGCTATATCGTAGATAAGGGACGGGGAACAGTACATTTATGATACTGGAAATTATGTTTCCGCACATGGAAAATGGGGCGAGGGTTGTGTGGGGGAATATGAAAATTAGTATAGTATTGTATCTAATATGATGTTGTGCATATGCTATATTGCAAAGCTAACGAAAAGCTAATTGCGCTTTATCAGCTCGTAAATGGGTGATTTCTATGCTAAAATAGAATCAACTACGAAAGGAGTGAATCCAATGAGTAGTAAAACCACAAACGTCAGCTTCCGTATTGACACTGACGTAAAGAATCAAGCTGACAGACTCTTTGCCGAACTTGGACTCAATATGACTACAGCATTTAATATCTTCCTGCGGCAAGCCGTGCGCGAAGGTGCCATCCCATTCAGCATCACCGTCAACACGCCAAATGCCGGAACAATAGCCGCCATGCTCGAAGCAGAGCAGATTGGGCGCGATCCTTCTGTCAAGCGCTATTCCGATGTTGAGGAAGCGTTGCGGGAACTTAAGTCATGAGCCGGGATATTGTCTGGACATCACAATTCAAAAGGGACTATAAATTGGCTATGAAACGTAACTTGGACATGTCCCTGCTTGACGACTGCATCCGCATGCTTGCAGCCCGTACAGAGCTGGCACCTCAATTCCGCGACCACGACCTTGCCGGAAAGTGGGCGGGGCATAGGGAATGTCACGTTCAGCCTGACTGGTTGCTTATCTATCGTATTGAGGGCGATGACCTGATCCTGGTTCTCACCCGCACAGGTTCTCATAGTGATCTCTTTTGATTTCCAGAGCCTGCCTTCGCGAACGATGATACTGGAGTGGCAGAAAGTACGAAGAATGATACAAGGATGCGATTCCTATGACAGTTGTAAATATGCAATGGAAACTGATACCGGATAACATTAAACAAATGATATTGAGCAATGTTTGGTGTTCGAATTGTAGGGATGTTGTATCGGTTACTGATTATCAAATTGAAACTCATGATTTGGGTTTAATAATGAGTGGTAAATGCAGCATTTGTGGAAGCGATGTTGCCAGAGTAGTAGAGAAAGAATAAATCCAATCAAATATTGATTTAAGGGCATCTGCTGGGAGGCGGGTGCTTTTTAATATCGGTAAATATATGAAAAAGCCGATAGAATCATATATATGGTATAAATTGTATACTGACTGGCTTCTATGGAGGTATAATTAAGGGGGAATTTTGAAGTAATAATTTGAAATGTATTTAAAATCAACAAAATGCAATATAAATGGAGCAAATTTATGGCAGAAATCGATGTTCGTATTGAGAACTGGAAAAAACGTCTGTTAGACTTGGGCAAAAGAAATAAGCTAATCAGTTTTAAGGAGACTAAACGCACCAATCTTGCCATTCTTTCACCAGATTATAGCGAATTGTTTCATAGGCTTGTGCTGAACGAGGAAAAGCTTACATTCCCGTTCCCTAAAAAAACAACGTTTGATGAAAACGGCGACGAAATCAATACAAACGTTGAACAAGGGGATATCGAAACAGACAAAACATTAAATGAGCAGCAAAAGAATTTAAAGGCATTACGTGCACGAGCCAAAACTTCAATGGAAGAGCAAGGTATCAACTCATTGTTTTTAACTTTTGGAATGATTCGATGGCGAGAAAGCGAAATTTCAGACATAATCATCTCGTCCCCGCTTGTTCTTGTCCCAGTTACTCTTACAATTGAGTCAATATCTGACCCATATGTTCTACAACTCCATGAAGACGAAATCGTAGTCAATCCTAGCTTGGTATTCAAATTCGAAAATGATTTTGGAATTACTTTGCCCGATTTTGATGAAGAGGATATTGCCCAATATTTACGACAAGTTCAAAAAATCGCCCGCAAAAATGATTGGACAGTCGACACGGACGTTCACCTAACGCTTTTGTCTTTTCAGAAAATTAATATGTATAAGGACCTTGATAACAACAAAGAAAAAATCGTTTCAAATCCCTACACAAAGAGATGCAGTCGCTTATGTATTTCCTTGCGCTGGAGCCAGAGTCAAAATTGTACAGATTCAAGAGATGGGCGCTCACCCACGAGCACCCATACGGGAAGGACATACCCTCTCAGA